>Ga0315539_1000268_pt1 | contig 39896 bp, 29 predicted proteins | sample SalMarSW160150MG_FD_203097 | JGI IMG/M metagenome (GOLD analysis project Ga0315539, IMG submission 203097) | Salt marsh sediment microbial communities from the Plum Island Ecosystem LTER, Massachusetts, United States - Salt Marsh Sediment SW1601-150 ...
ACCTTCCACTAGTACCCCCCCCCCACGACGCCAAGGTCTTTGCTGAGGTCCTCGAATATGCCATATTGAAGGGACACCAGCTAACCTACCAGCTATGCCTGCAATGAGATTGTAATGTACGACACTGGAATGAAGCAGACCAACACGGTTCCCACGCAACCAGAAAAAAAGCCGCCAAATACAACGGCAGAACCAAATTAACAACGGTGCGTAGCTCAATGGCGATGGGCGAAGCTTGCCTTCTTTCACCTTGCGAAGCTTGGGGAAACTACCAACTCCAAGATTGTGAAATTCATCGGCTTCAGCCCCCAGCTTTTGGCCGATTGGGCCTGAGCCGAAAGTCACGACAATGACGTAGAATTTTTCCCTGTTAATATTGCGAATAAGCAGGCTAGTGCTGGTAGCCGTACCACCAGCATTGGTATCACTGACAAGAAATACTACTTTAGGAATCTTTGAATTCATAACCGCATTTATTAAGGAGGTATTTGTTTAAATCGAGGTTCTGCCACAGTATCAGCCACTGCACGATTACTTCTTCGTTTTTTTTAATATTTGATAAAGTATATTTTTACAATCCTCTCTTCTTAAACAGATACATTGTATTATTCCTATATGATATTTTCTTTTAACAATTACCGTCAGTGTTAACAATAACACAGCGTTTCCTATCGTTGCTGCCCATGCCGCACCTGTAATACCCATTTTAGGAATAAGTAAAAAGCTAAAAGCAATGTTGACTATTACACCGATAAATAGTGACAAAGCAGATAACTCCGGAACACCCCTGCTGCCGAGAAGTAAAAACAGCGCCTTGCTTAACAAGTAAAGAGATGCCCCTGGTACTAAAATCATCATTGGGACCACAGCAGGCAGAAAGTCTCGACCATAAAGCACCAAAATTAACCATTTGCCGAAGAGCAACACACACACGGTCATAATAATGCTAACTGTGCTGGCAAAACGCATAACCTTTTCTACGTGACCAGAAATACGTTCTTCCGGGAAAGATGCCCATCGACTAAATAACAATGGAAGAACTGCCTGGCCCGATATTACTGTCAGCATAGCAATACGCATTGCTCTACTGAAATAACCAACATACTCAAAATCATCTAACAGATACTTTACAATGAAAATGTTAATTTGGCTGTTTGCGAGAACCATCAATTCCACCCAATTCAGGCGAACCCCCATTAAAATAAGCTGCCGGCTAGTCTTCCAACTGGGTTTTATGGAAAGGTCGAGATAATGACTCACCCAAATCCAACCCACTACAGCGGCAATAAGTGCTCCCAACACAAGACATAATAGTGCCTGAGGGACCTGCAATGTCCACGCTGTGTAAACTAAAAGTATCAGAGACAGGCTGCTGAAGACCGGCAAAAAACGCAGCAGGCCAAGCTTTAGAGCTTCGATTTGGGTCAAAAGAACGTTTCGAGCAACTGTAATAATAGAATGAATCGGCACATAAAGACCAATTCCAATCAAGGCAAACCAAGTCACATATCCAAAGTAATTTGGCAATGAAAATACTAACGAGCAAAGTATCAGGCCTCCAGGTATTGTAAGAAACAGTACTATCCACAAAGCATTAATCAGGTATTCTTTGGTATTTTGTGGATAATGCTTGCTATGATAAAGAAAGGAAAACGGCACACCAAGACAACATAGTGAAGGGGCCAGCATAAGAGTGGATAAAATTAAGGCATACTGACCAATACCGGCGGGACCAAGTATGCGAGCAAGAACGGCTGTCTGCAATACAGAAACGCTGAGAGTTATAAACTCTGCACCATTTACCAGAGCAGCTTTGCGTAGTAGTGACATATAATCTTTTAACTGAAAAACTACCGCTTTTCTAAAATAAAAAAGTTATGCTGTGAACATAATACGGGTCTTACTTCTTTGATTATCTTAAACCTTTTTCTAATCAAATTTCTAACTTTCCTTGTTGAGGTTTTTCTTCTACCCATTTCCCAATGATGCTCCTTAAGGTGCTCGCTTCCTAAAAAGAAAAAAGGAATTTTTATAAGAAAATCAAAAAAACGTTTTCTGAAAATTGTACCAATTAAAGGAAACTTAAGTATTAATTCGAAACAAACACCCGGATAAGGTATAGAAATATTAACATATTTTTTTGAAACTCGATGGAGCTCTTTTAAAGCTTGGTCAACATCTTCCCAAGGCATGTGTTCCAAGATTTCGTACGCCAACACGATATCATACGAATTGTCTTCGAAAGGCAATTTTTTAATATCAGCAATATAATCGGGTTCCAAATCACCATCAATATCACAAGTGCTAATATCAAAGCCATATTGTTTTAGATAGTTGAATAAAGTTTTGTTGCCGACACCAACCTCCAAAATAGTTTTTGGTTTTAATTCTTTAGCCAAACTTGTTTGATAAAAATAAGAGATAAACCTCATAATATCGTCATAGTCCTTGTAATAATACTCTTTCGAAGCTACGAATTTAGATATCATTCTTACTGCCTTTAATTTTGTACCCTTGTGAATTTAACCCGGGATATGAATGTAATCGGAGTCCTGATATAAAGCATCTGCGTCAAATTCATAATCGCTGTCAGCATCAAAAAGCGCCCTGTCTTTGTCAGTTAAACGAGTTCTCGAGCTTACGACAAAGATAGTTACCAAAGGCACCGTAATATGCTCGTACACAACCGCCCAAATATTATCCGAACCCATGTTTACAAACATAACTGCCACTATCACAAAAATAGGTGCTAAAAGTAAGCGACTGTCTCCGGCCGGCCAGGAAATCCATTTGGCTCGAAAATAACCAACATACAAACCAAAAGCACAAAACGCAAAAGGAATTCCTAACGGACCGAAATTCAAAATTGCCTCCCCCGCCAAACCGTAAACTTTGAGACACACTCGACCTACACCGTGGGGCTCAAAATAGCCGGGACCATACATGTAATCCGTACCCGCGATGGTTTTTTCAGAGTGAGGTATTTTTTCCTTGAAGATCCAACTCGGGCGCAACGTAATTGGCGCCCAAAGATAAGTTTTACCGTACCGAGGTTCATAATCTCCCAAAAAAACATACCATTTGTACATCATCCATGCCTGTATATCCGCTCGGCTCATATCACCAACCAAAACCTGGCCGATCGATTCATTAGTCGACTCAACAACCTGAGAAAAAGACGCGTAACCACGGAAGATATCCAAGAAACTCTCACGTCCTGCTTTGTATACCCCATATATAAAAGCAAACAATACAAGGGGTATCATCCCCACAAGAAGGTTCTTCGCGCTTATATCGCGCCAAAAATAGTGAATAATACCCACCGCCCATACGATGGGATAGATGATTTTTCGGCGCGTACCTATAAATCCAGTCACGGAAAAGTGAATTATACAAAAAATGAACAAGATGATACAAACAGTGAGTATATTTGCTCTCGTATGAGTTCTTCTTTGTGCTGTCAAGGTTATAAGAACCAAGGGCATAAGAGACGTTGCAAAGAAGATAAAAGTTCCCAATCCTGCCTTTGCACCTACTTTATAAAAGTGCTCTGTAACAATACCGGCTATTCCGCCCATTTTTACCAGTACTATCGCCCGGGAGATGACACAGAACATAATCACCCCTAGCATAAAAATATACCCCTGTCCTGGACGTATCAGCCAAACTTTTTTTGATGGGCGACAGTGTCTGAAAGTAAACCACTGGGTCAGTTGGTAAATTATAATTCCCATCACATTGAAACATGCCATACGACCTATCCACGGGCGCCAATCTGATGGACTGCCGCCGTAATTACTGTAATCAGCTCCGTACAATAAAACAAGCAATGGGGCAAGAAAAAAGAAGTTCAGCCCGAACATGCCGATAACTCCTTTAGGATCAAATGTGTCCACACCTCCACGAAACCACCTCATTGCGTCGATTCCAATTAATATACCGCTGAGCAATAGAGGAAACAAACACCAGTGCATTATTCTTACGTCGATGATAACGAATATTACAATCGTAACCAAACAAATGACAGAAGCAAATATTACATCTCGACTTTTAATCGGTTCGATTCTTCTATGATCCACTATATTGTTATCTAACATAGTGCAAAACCTCGGAATGCTTAAGGATTGATCTGGAAATTCCTAAAGTGCTTATCCCGCCGGAAGCCTGAAAAAAGCTCCGAAAATGTTCCTACGGGTTGTCAAATTGTTTCAAAACATCATAAATACTTAACCCACCATTAAACGTTCTGATGCTAACATATAATCTACATGTAAAGCCTAATCCATCTTTGTTACTATCCAGTGGTAATCCTTTTGGAAAATCAGACTGAATAATAGTATTGTCAGCCATAAAATATTCTGCTGTGTTTTTTTATGTCCGGACGCTTATCCCTAAATCACTCGTAAGATTTAGAATAACAACCCAGACTGGATGGTAAGTAAGCTCGTTTTTCAGTGGACAAAATTGTCTAATAAGATTTCAAATTGGCGATGATTTTTACAGTTCTATCCGCTGCTTTGCCGTCCCACAATTCCGGAATCCTGTATACGTTGCCTTTGTCCTCAGTGATAACTTCCCGAAAGCTCTTGACAATGCCCTCTGTGGTTAACGGCACAAGCCGATTTGTACCCTGCTCAATTGTCACCGGCCGTTCGGTGCTTTTGCGAAGCGTCATGCAGGGAACACCTAAAATTGTCGTTTCCTCCTGTATCCCTCCCGAGTCCGTTATCACTACAGCAGCACGGCTCATCAAACATAAAAAGTCCAGATAGCTTACCGGCTCTATGAGTAAAAGGTTTGCCATCACATCGATAAGTTTTTGAAGATTAGTGTTGGCAATCCTGTTACGCGACCGCGGATGAATCGGGAAAACCAATTTCAACTCCTTCTGAATCTCCTCAAATGCCCGCAATATCACCTCGTACTGCTTCGTGTCGTCAACGTTACTCGGCCTGTGAAGTGTAATGACCCCGTACCCGCCAGCAGACAGTCCCAGCTCTTTTAGAATAGTTGACCTATTTGCCCTTTCGCGGTTCGCAAGCAGGGTATCTATCATAACGTTGCCTACAAAGTGGACTCTGTGCCGGTCAATCCCTTCATTTTTCAGGTTATCGATACCCGATTGTTCCGTCACAAACAGCAAATCGCTTATTCTGTCGGTAAGTATACGGTTAATCTCTTCCGGCATATCCCAGTCAAAGCTTCGCAGTCCCGCCTCCACGTGTATTAACTTTACTCCCAGTTTTACTGCAACCAGTCCGCAGGCAATCGTGCTGTTTACGTCTCCAACGACGAGGACATAATCCGGCTTGTGTTCCAAAACAATCGGCTCAAACCGCTTCATAATATCCGCCGTTTGAGCCGCGTGACTGCCTGAACCAACTTCCAGATTTATATCAGGGCGTGGAATCTCAAGCTCATCGAAGAACCACTTACTCATATTTTCATCGTAGTGTTGCCCGGTGTGAACCAGCAGTGCCTTAAACCTGCCGCTTGCTTCGAAGGCCTTCATCAGTGGAGATATCTTCATAAAGTTGGGCCTGGCACCACATACGCATATTATTTTTATCATAATTCGCGGCTGCAATATCTTTTTGCAACTTTCCTTAATTCAATATATGACCCTGCCGAGAATTCTTTGCTTATACCACTCGACTTCAGCCTTTAGACCTTCCTCCGGAGTCGTCTTTGGGGCATATCCAAAACACTCACGGGCCTTCTCGATATTTGCCCATGTTCTTAACTGGTCGCCCGGCCGTTTTGGTGCCTTTATCATTCTCGCTTTTTTCCCGATTATCCTTTCCACAATTCTTATGCCTTGCTCCGTCGTCATCTCTTTGTCAGAACCAATGTTGAATATCTCACCCACACAGTTATCCATATTTTCCAGAGCGCCTAGCAGGCCATCTACAATATCTTCGATATACGTAAAAGACCGGCGGTGATTTTCACTGCCTTCGTATAGTGGAAATTCCTTGTTCTCCAGAATACTTCTGATGAGTTTTGAATAAAGTTTTTCCGGCCTTTCTCTTTCGCCGTAAACGGAAAACAGTCGGAGCGAACAAGCAGGCATCCTGCGCTGCCGATGGTATGCCATCACCAGTTGTTCTGCCGCCAGTTTGGTAACGCCATAATAGGAACTCGGCTTTAGCTCCGTATCTTCAGCCCCTGTTGCCTCCTGGCCGTAAACAGATGAGGTCGAGATATTGATGAAGCATTTGAGGCTCCTGGAGTCTTTGATACTTTCCAGCAGCCGGTGAGTGGCCGTGATATTGTTTCTATCGTACACCTCAAACGGCGTCTCGGCAGAAATCCCGGGCTGCGCCGCCGAATGATAAACCACCTCAACACCCGCACACGCCGTCTGTAAATCGTCACTTGCCAAATCAAGCTCAAGGAACCTGACATCCTTGCCTGTAATATCCTCAACGTTTAATTCCTTAAGCGTTCTCGGATAATAATCCGTAAAGCAGTCCAGCCCCCTGACTTTGTGGCCCTTTTCCGACAATCTTTCGGCTAGATGAGACCCGATAAATCCCGCCGCTCCTGTCACCAGTATTTCCATAGCTGCCTTTTACAGTTTACTTTTGCCCTGTATGTCCGCCCTTCCTATACTATAGTATTCAAGGCCCTGCATTTGTACATATTTGCTGTTGTACAGGTTTCGCCCATCGAAGATGACAGGCCGATTCAGTTTACTCAATATCAGTTCAAAGTCTGGTGCCCTGAATTCCTGCCAGTCCGTAAGTATCACCAGACCATCGGCGCCTTCCAGTGCCTTGTACGCATCGTCTGCCGTGTCAATTCGTCCGTCAAGCTTTTCGAGCGCTGCCGGCATCGCTTCCGGGTCGTATGCCGTTATTTTAATACCCGCTTCCAGCAGTTTCTCAACGCACCGTATCGCCGGAGATTCCCGAACATCATCTGTCCTGGCCTTGAAGGCCAGGCCCCACACACAGAGCCTTTTCTGCTCGTGTTCACCGCCAAAATAATCAATTACTCGTTGTGCAAATCTGTCCTGCTGCGCGTAATTCGCCGCCTGCACCGCTTGTGGTATCGTCATAGTGCAGCCCTGCTGCTGGCCCATATAAATAAGTGCTCTTATATCTTTCGGAAAGCAACTGCCTCCAAATCCCACGCCGGGGAAAAGAAACGCGTTTCCTATTCGCGAATCGCTGCCGATTCCTACTCTTACTTTCTCGATGTCCGCACCGAACTTCTCGCATAACGCCGACAGCTCGTTCATAAACGATATTCTCGTTGCAAGCATTGTGTTGGCTGCATACTTCGTCATCTCCGCCGAGGCGGGGTCCATAAATATCATTCGGCTGCTCTTACGCATAAACGGCGCGTAAAGCTGCCTTATAAGCTCCATTGCCTTCGGGCTATCCGTACCGACTATAACCCTGTCCGGCTTTAGAAAATCATCAACTGCCGAGCCTTCCTTCAAAAACTCAGGATTGCTTACGTAATCAAAAGGCTGACTTGTTTTGCCTGCCATTAGCTCGCTGACTTTCTTATAAGTCCCAACTGGTACGGTGCTCTTGGTAATAATAATTTTGTAATCTCTCATATGTCGTGCTATCTCGCCCGCAACACTGAGCACGGCCGAGATGTCCGCCGAGCCGTCCTGTGCCGATGGAGTACCCACTGCCAGTATGATTACTAATGAATTCTGTATACCGTACTTCAAGTCCGTTGTGAACATTAACCGCCCGGCTTGCTCATTGTGTTTTATAACCTCGGCTAAACCCTGCTCATAAATCGGAATCTGCCCGTTATTCAGCTCATCGATTCGCTTCTTGTCCTTGTCGATACAAATGACGTGATTACCACCGCCCGCAAGACATCCCGCGGCCACCAGACCCACATAACCAACTCCGACTACCGAGATTTTCATAGATATCTCCCAAACTTACATCGACCTTTTAAACTCATCTATAATAAGCCGCAATGCTTCTTCCAAAGTCGTCTTTGGTTCCCAGCCGATAGTCTCTTTGATACGCTGCACACACGGCACGCGCCGCATCATATCATCCGACGGCTTGTTGTAAGCCTCCTCGTAGGAGATGAATCGCTTTTCGCTCTTGCTTTTCGTCATCTCGATAACCCTGTCCGCCAGAGACTCGATTGTAATCTCCTCGGTCGAGCCCAGGTTATAAACTCTTCCGGCCGCCCCGGAACGGTTTATTAATCCTATGACCCCCTCCACTACATCATCAACATAGCTGAAACAACGGCTCTGCCGGCCTGTTCCGTAAATGAGTAATGGCTCGCCCCGAAGCGCCCAGTTTATAAACCGCGGGACTACCATTCCATACTTGCCGGTTTGCCTTGGCCCTATCGTGTTAAAGAACCTTATTACGATGACCTCAAGGCCATACTGTTCGAAGTAAGCCAGCCCCAAAAATTCGTCAATCGCCTTGCTGCACGCGTATGCCCAGCGGGAGAATCTTGTACTTCCAAGCACACTATCGTCATCTTCGCGGAACGGTACTGCGTCGCTTTTGCCGTAGACATCGCTGCTTGAGGCCAGAAGCACTTTCTTCCCGAACTTGTTCGCAATATTAAGTACGACTTCCGTGCCGTGTACGTTGGTTTCTATCGTGTGTACAGGCTCATCAACCGTCAGCTTTACGCCCACGGCCGCGGCCAGATGGATGACCACGTCACAGCGCTCTATCAATGCCGTCATTGTCGATGTGTTGCAGACATTGTCCCGCACGAACGTAAAGCACGGCTTGTGTTTTATTTGCTCGATGTTCCTCAGGCTGCCCGTACTCAGGTCGTCCACAACCGTTACTTCCCGGTCTGCTCGCAGCAGTTCCTCGGCCAGGTGAGAGCCGATAAATCCAGACCCGCCCGTAATGAGTGCTTTCAATGGTACTTATCCTTCAAATAAATTCGACCTGTCTCTTTTCTTTGCTGGCCCGATGCTTTTGCCCTTATCCTTAGCAAATGAAGATGTCATACGACACTCCAGGCCCTCTATCCTTCACGCAAGCCCTATTTATATACTATCAATACCCGATAATCACAAACAAACTAATTGGAAAAATGACACAATCCCCAGCCACTACTCTATTTAGACTCCGTCCCCGTCGGTAGCGCAGAAAGTAGCTGCCTACCCACTCTGACTTAACATAACTATCGACAGATACTGAACATAGCTTTAGTTAAGGGGTGCGTAAAGATCTGCCGTCACTCCTAAAATTACACAATAATTTTACGTTGTCTCAACAATCCAAGTTCAATTTCTTTAGGCAAAAAGGCTCCCATAAAGCGCTTTATAGGCTTTTTGTTCAGCAAAGCAGGTATTGTAAGGACTTACATGCTCTTTTTCACGGTTTTCTTCCATTGATATTACTTCATCTTCGTTTCAGAAACTTCTTGAAAAATGGATACCGGCAAGTCAAAATATAATACGGTAAATTCATTAAATAAAGGGCCAACAATTATGACTCGACACTTAGCAGCTATCATACTTTTTTCACTTGCTTTTTCCTATTTTGCCTTGGCGGATACAAATGACTCAAACAAGACTGAAACCACCCCGGCCAGGCCTGAATCAGAGAGTCTTAAAGAATTGGAGCCTCAGACATTATTGGAAGCCGAAAGACTGGCGAAACTCAAAAACTGGAGAAAACTCACAAAGGGAATCAGCGAAGAGCAGGTTCGCCAGTTGTTAGGTGAACCGAAGCATATTCAGGCAGGCTCTCATGAGAGTGTTTGGTATTATCAGGATGTACCAAGCCCACGCCTTACGCGCGACAGAAAGGAATCACACATTTTCGAACAAATTTTACAGATTCTTCCTTCCCGGCTTTCCACCTTCACCTCAACCGAAGGTGGCAAGCACGGCTCAATAAAATTCCGCATATTAAGTATCAAATCGATAATCGCGGAAAGACAGAGCAGGTACGAAGAATCTGTCGAAAAAGAACACGGCCGGCACCAGGATGCTATAAGCAAAGAAAACGAAAGGCATGAAAGAACGAAAGAAAAGGAATGGATAAAATACCAGAAAGCGCTGGATTCAGAGGAGAAAAAAATACACGTTAAAAAATCACGGAATGCAACAAGGAAAAATGTATCAATACGCACAAGGAAAAGGAAGAAAAGAGATATTCCAGAGGAACGTAAAAAGCTTGAGAGAAGATATAACGAGGCAATTAAGAAAGAAAATGACAGACATAACAACTTGATAACCAGGGAGAATGCCAGATACGCCAATAATCTTGACAAAATGCAAAAAACCTTCTCCAGATTCAAAGCCGAGTTAAAGAACGGCAAAATTCCTGTCTCGCCTGAATATATCGTGGCAAACTGGAAAAATCCCGATAAAGACCGAATTAACGAACTCTTGGAAAACAACTCTGCCGCTGTGGACGTATCTATGAAATCTCTTAACAAATGGCAATTAATCTCCAACTGGCGAAGATTGAAACTTAATATGACTGAACAGGAAGTTTATCGAATACTTGGCGAACCAGAAACACTGAAGACAGAAAAGAAAAAATTTTATGGTAATTACGGCAATGTTTCAGGATATGGCATAGTTTCCTTTGAAGCCTGCTCAGACCTAAAGGCCAGATTACGGTCCTGGATGGAGCCTTTTTGGCCGCAGGTCGAGAAGGAGCTATACCACCGGAGCGATGGGTCGAACATTCTCACCGAGTCTGTTGAAAGCGAAATGTCCATACAATAAAAAATCGGCCTGGCTGAGCTTTTTCCCACAGGGCAAGATTCATGAGTCACCACCATAATAAGAGCAGTATGTGCGGTCCGTCTCCCAGACTGTAATACAATGCAGTTGTCTATGCCCAAATTGCCCGACCAGTTTACTCCAGGCGAAGGCCGTGATATTCTCAACCGTAGGATTGATATTCTCGAATCCCGGCACATCCACATTCAGATTCTTGTGATCAACAAGCCTGATAAATGTCTCATCGACAACTTTTTCAAATTCTCCCGCCCCAAAACTGTCTCGCTCCGAAGGCCCTTTAACTGTAACCTCGATAATATAGTTGTGTCCGTGCCCGGCCGGGTTGGCACACTTGCCGAACAGCTCAAAGTTGCGTTTATCGGAAAATTCCTCTTTCCAGAGTTTGTGACCCGCGGCAAACTCAAATTTCTCGCTAAAATAAAACACTTTGCAGTCCTCCGAATCAACAGCCACTTTCCTGAATGGATTAACTTCGAGGCACAATCTACTCAAGGATGCTGGTACAAACTTATCCTGAAGTTCCCGCCAGGCGTTTTTCAGGAACTCGACTATATCCACAAAGGAAAGAATTTGACGGTTTTCATATCTCTCAGTTATTACTCGGCCTAAAATCGGAACAGCGTATCTGCGGACAGCCCGGTCGATATCCGTAACGTTTACAACGAAGCCTGTAGCCGGCTGAACCTGACCACTCACCTCCACCCAAAGGCCGAGGTAAAACGCCAGCCCTTCGGCCGTCGGCCTCGAGGCATACGAATTGAATCCATCCTCCGCGTGTGCCAAAAAAGGATTTATTGAGAACCTGATTTCTCTGGCCAGCTTATGCATACCAAACTTAAGTACAAAACGAAAAATGAAAAAAGCAAAACAATCTTGGATTTTCTGTTTATTCTGCTGATTTACCCCTTATTTTTCACTATTCACGTGCATCAGACTCAATACCTCACTTCTGCTTCGTGGGTCGCTCTTGAATATCCCACGAAGCGCGCTGGTCACCATTGTAGAGCCGGGTTTTTTTATTCCGCGAATCGTCATACAACTGTGTGACGCTTCCAGTACCACCGCTACCCCTTTGGGCTTAAGGTTATCCATCAGAAAATCGGCTATCTGTACCGTGAGACGTTCCTGGACCTGCAGTCTTTTCGCGAAGCAGTCGACAATTCTCGCCAGTTTACTCACACCCAGAACGGCGCCGACCGGCATATACGCAACGTGCGCCGTCCCGATAAACGGCATCAGGTGATGCTCGCAGATGCTGTAAAACGGTATGTCACGAAGCAAAACAATCTCGTCATATCTTTCCGTAAAGACCGTCTCCAGATGTTCTTCAGGCCGTTCGTGCAGCCCGCCCAGAAGCTCCGTATACATCATCGCCACCCGGTGGGGCGTACCTTTCAATCCTTCCCGGCCGACCTTCTCGCCAACCGCCTTGAGTATTTCTGTAACCGCCTTTTCGATTCTCTCGATATCAATATTTGTTTTCTTTTTTGATTTCATCCTCTGGTCCTTTACTTCTCTAAGCCTTATTTTTCGCTAAGTTGATAAGATATGAGTTGAGCAATCTAACACCAAATCCGCTCGCCCCTTCCGCTGTGGACTTCGTAGCCGTTCTGAATATGTCCATCCCTGCTATATCCAGATGTGCCCATTTAGCTTTGCCGACGAACTGACCCAGAAACGCTGCGGCACAGCAGGCATCGCCGTATTTTCTCGGGCCTCTTAAATTCTTCAAATCGGCTATTGTACTTTTCATTTCCTCAAGGTATTCATCGCCGCTGGGCATACGCCAGACCTTTTCTCCGCTATCCCCTGCCGCATTCTGAATTCGTTTTAAAAGTTGTTCTTCGTTGCCCATTAGTCCCGCATAATGTTTCCCCAGCGCAACGAGGCACGCGCCTGTTAGGGTGGCGATATCGATAATTGGGTTACACTTTTGCTCTGCCGCATACGCCAGAGCATCACACAGTATCATTCTTCCTTCCGCGTCGGTGTCCAGTACTTCAACGGTTTTCCCGCTGAATGTTGTAATAATATCGCCCGGCCGATAGCTGGTTCCACTCGGTAAATTTTCTGCTGCCGGGATAATTCCCATTACTTTCAGTCTTAGTTTCAACTCCGCTACCGCTTTCATTGTCGCCAGAACCGCCATTCCCCCCGATTTATCGAGCTTCATCTCACCCATATACGCTGATGGCTTAATACTGATCCCGCCCGAATCAAAGGTTATTGCCTTACCCACCAACCCAATTGTGCCCTTATTGCTGATGGCTTTTCCCGCCGGAGAGTACCTTAAAATTATCAGTCTGGGCTTAGTTCGCGAGCCTGAACCGACGGCTAAGATACCCCCCATTTTTTTGGCGGCCATTTGTTTCTCGTCGAGAATTGTGCAACTCAAGCCCGGCAGACCGCGAGCAAGCCTCTTTGCCTCCGCAGCCAATGTCTCAGGATTAATCACGTTGCCCGGCCGATTGGCCAATGTCCTGGCATAATTTTGAGCCCTGCCGATTATCGCACCGATTGAAACTCCTTTGTGTAATTTCCTTAGCTTTGCCTCATTGGAATCCACCACCTCAATGGTTAGTGTTTTTGCCCGCCCGTTTTCATCTTTAGTAACAAATTCGTCATATCGAAAACCACCGAAGCAAGCCCCCTCAGCCATTACCTGTCCCATTCGTTCTGTATTAAATTTGCCCCCAAAGGCCTGATGCAATGCCAGGCCGATTGTTTTCAATTTCATTCCGACTGCCTGAAACGCCGCGGTTGCCGCCGCCTGGCGAACCGTATCAGGCGTCTGGGCTTTCTTCTCGCCCAGCCCCACCAGCAGTACCCTCCTGGCGCCAATCCCGTCTGCCGTATAAATAAGGCTGCTGGTTTGCTTCTTGCCCTTAAAGTCACCTAACTGCAGCACTTTCTTAATAGCGCCGCCGAGTTGACTGTCTAATCTCGCGCAGAACTTATCCAGTCCCTTCGCGTCTGAATACAGGCCAACCACCAGCATATCAGCCTTATATTTATCCGCGTCCGCCCTTTTCACTTTAACATTAACGTCGATGATTTGTTTCATTTTGTTCTTTCCTTTTAGACTTTCTGCTTTTTCTCTGCCCTGTATCTCAGATAACTTTCTATGAATTCATCGAGCCCGCCGTTCAGTATCGCCGAAACGTTGCTGCTCTGAAACTCGGTCCTGTGGTCCTTTACCATCTGATAAGGCTGCAGAACATAGCTGCGTATCTGATTGCCCCATGCAATCTCGCCTTTCTGGCTGTACAGCTTGGCTATCTCGGCGTCCCGCTTCTGCTGCTCAAACCGATACAGCCGGGCCTTTAGCATTTTCATCGCCTGCGCGCGGTTCTTGTGCTGGCTCCTTTCCTTTTGACATTGCACTGTAATTCCACTTGGTACGTGCACAACCCTCACTGCAGAGCTTGTCTTATTCACGTGCTGCCCGCCCGCTCCACTCGCACGGTAGAAGTCAACTCGCAGGTCCTCATCTTTAATCTCGATATCCACGTCATCATCGTATTCGGGTATTACGTCAACCGCCGCAAAAGTTGTGTGCCGACGGCTCTGCGCGTCAAACGGGCTTATCCGCACCAGCCTGTGCACTCCTATCTCACACGATAGTTTCCCAAAGGCAAACGGCCCACTTACACGCAGCGTCAGCGACCGAATACCCGTTTCTTCACCCGGCGTTAAATCCAGCTCCTCGTACCTGTAACCTTTTTGCTCAAAGTACCGAGTGTACATTCGCAGAAGCATATTTACCCAGTCGCAGCTCTCCGTGCCTCCGGCACCGGCGTGAATGCTGAAAAAGCAGCCTTTCATATCATCCGGGCCCGACAGCAACCCCTGCAGTTCTATGGCATCGCACTTTTTTTCCAGGCCGGCCAGGTCATCCGCCAGCTGCTCCAGCATTCCTGAGTCCTTCTCTGCCACAGCCAACTCAAACAGCCCCGCCAACTCATCCGTACTGCGAATAATCTCTTCGGCCGGCTCGACCAATGATTTTATTGCGCTCAATTGCGATACCAAAGCCGTCGCCGAGTCCTGATTATCCCAGAATCCGGGCTGTGCCATCTGTCGTTCTAACTCGGTACGCAGCGTCCTTTTTCCAGGCAGGTCAAAGCCAGTCCCGGACCTTTTGGACCCGGGCCTGCAGGTTCGATATCGCCGATTTTAGTTCTGCTGTTTCCATAATACCGTCTCAGTTCTCTTCTGATTTGCTTACAAAACAAGTCTATACCAGATTATGCTAATTTATGCAATCAGCGCTTTGAAGAGACCTTATAAACTCCACGTCCTTCAGCAAATCCGTAATAATTATAACCGTGAAAACCGTCACAAAAAAGTAAAATACACTACTCAATGCAGCCGGCATACGCACATTTGTCTCTGTTAATTGAAACTTGGCCGGTTATAATAAACGTCTTACAGGGCTTTGTTGCTTATAACCGACAGGCGAGGTGCCGGCCACAGTCTACAAACGCCCCTATACTTATAACAAACACGTAATTATGTTTATCGATAAGGCAAATATATGGGTCAAGGCCGGTGACGGCGGCGACGGCTGTGTTAGCTTCCGCCGGGAAAAATATATCCCTAAGGGTGGACCGGACGGCGGCGATGGTGGAAACGGTGGCAGCGTTTATTTCCAGGCCATCGAGGGCCTTGATACGCTTTTGGATTTTGCCGGCAGGCACCACTGGGTAGCTGAAAACGGCAAGACCGGCTCCAGCTCAAACAAACACGGAGCTGACGGTACTGAGCTTATTGTACGCGTCCCTCCCGGCACACTCATTTATGATACCGAGCTTGACGTCCTGCTAAAGGACCTCGACCGGCCGGATATGAAGGTCTGTATTTGTCGCGGCGGCAGGGGGGGCAAGGGAAATAAGGCCTATGCCACTTCCACAAATCAGACGCCGCGATATGCCCAAAAGGGTAAGCCCGGCCAGCAAAGAAACATAAGACTCGAACTGAAGCTTATTGCCGACGTCGGCCTGGTCGGAATGCCTAATGCCGGGAAAAGCACGCTTATCTCGCGATGCTCCGCCGCCCGGCCTAAAATCGCCGATTATCCTTTCACAACTCTTGAGCCCGTACTCGGCATCGTCGAATTGACCGACTTCAGGCGTTTTGTGATGGCTGATATACCGGGCCTGATTGACGGCGCTCACAACGGAGCAGGCCTTGGCTTTGAGTTCCTGCGCCATATAGAAAGAACTCGAATCATCGTTCACATACTTGATATAATGCCGCTCGACGGCTCGCAGCCCGCCGAAAATTACAAGGCCGTACGTAAGGAACTGGAACTTTACAGCAGTATTCTGGCCGAGAAACCCGAGTTTATCGTCGCTAACAAAATCGACCTGGACCCGGAAGGCAAGGTTGTGGCCGAGTTGAAAAAAACACTTGGTTGCGAATTTTCCCCAATCTCAGCCGTTACCGGAAAAGGGGTCAGGGAACTTAACGAGCTTTTGTGGCAAAAACTGAAAGACATTTAAGACCTACAGATAAATCTCGAAGGAGATTATATGAACATAATCGCGATAGACATCGGCAATACGAATATCACAATCGGCCTGTTTCTCGATGGCAAGGAGCAGTTTATTAAGGCAGTGCCCGGCGACTCGACAAAAGAGCTGACCAAGCTACTTATCTCAGGATGGGCAAAAGTACCGCTCGTAAAAAGCTCCAAAGAAAAGAAAAAGGACGGTGTGATAGTAGCCACTTCCGTTAAGCCTGCCTGGACAAAAAAGCTCCGGCAGATAGTCAAAGATAAGCTCGGCGAAAAACTGCTGCTCATCGGCAGCGATATTCCTCTGCCTATGGAACTTACCGTTAAGGAGCCGGAAAAGGTCGGCACTGACCGCATCGTCGCCGCCGCTGCCGCTTATGCCGTCGTCGGAGATGCCGTCGTCGTCGCGGACCTCGGCACCGCGATAACAATAGATTTGGTTGATGAGAAGGGCAGATTTCTCGGAGGAGCAATTTTGCCGGGCTTTGAGATATCCGCCCAGGCCCTTAAGCTAAATACCGCACAACTGCCGAAGATCAAAATGAAAAGACCAAAGCAACCTTTTGGAAAAACCACCCAGGAGGCGATACAGTGCGGCCTGTATTACTCCGTCATCGGCGCACTTGAAGAGATAGTCAGACGCTATGCCGAGAAAATCGGTAAATGGCCCCAGATTATCCTTACCGGCGGTACCGCTGAGCTAATAAAAGACGATTGCACCTTCGTTGATGACTTTGTGCCGAACCTTGTGGTAAAGGGCATTGTCCTGGCGTACATTAAGTATCTTGAGGAGCGTGCAATCTGAGTGACGCTATGGAAACGTTAGCCGCGGTAATGACAGCTAAAGGCGTCGGGGCCATATCAAGTATCCGTCTGGCCGGCTCGAAAGCATCGCGAATAATCGAAAAGATATTTAAGCCCATCATTAATAAACCGCTTACGCTGCAAAAAGGTAAAATACTCGTTGGGGACATCTTCGAGGACGGTCAAAATATCGACCACGTCGTCGTCGGCTGTGAAGACAACGATAACTTCTCCATCAACTGCCACGGCAATCCCCTCATCGTTGCCGAAATAATGCGGCTTTTGCAGGAAAACGGCGTAAAGCCGGTCCAGCCTGAGGAAATTCTGAAACAAGATTTTACCGAATCGGCTCAGACCAATTCAATTGCCCTTGAAGCGCAGCTCGCACAAATAAAGTCGGTTACTCTTGAAGGCACAAAGATAATTCTTAACCAGACCGGCCCCGGCCTTGCCGGAGTACTGACAAACTGGCTGGACGATATTGATTCGGTGCCGCTTGCCGAGATTCACCGTCAGGCCGGCCTGATACTTGAAAACTCACAAACTGCTCGATTGATTATCAGCGGCTGTCGAGTAGTAATCGCGGGCCCACCCAACAGCGGCAAAAGCACACTGCTTAATTATCTTTGCGGCCGGCAAAAAAGCATCGTCACCGATATTCCCGGCACCACACGGGACTGGGTCGGAGCGACCTGCCGAATCGAGGGCCTTTTAATGGAACTCTTCGACACCGCCGGCCTCGCTGAATACCTTGCCGCCGAGGCCTCTATTGATAAAACCGCCCAGGACAAAACCGCCGAGCTGCTTCACAATGCCGATTTAGTCTTGCTTGTCCTCGATGGCAGCAGTGATACTGAACAAATCTCCGAGCAGATGCTCAGCAAAATTGCACATACCAAGGTGTTAGTACTCCTGAATAAATCTGATTTGCCCGCCAAATTCGATGAAAAAAAATTACCCGAAAATCTGGGCAAACCACTCAGCATCAGCGCCAAGTTCGGCAACGGCATCGAGAAGCTCATAACACAAATCCGTTCCATTCTCTGCGTCAGCGGCTTTGACCTTAAAACCCCCGCTTGTTTCACCGACCGGCAGGAAAATCTGCTGAGACAATTGGTAAACATCGAATCTAAAGACCGCGCCGCCCAACTCATATCGGAGTTGTTAAACGGCCGGGTTTCTGTATAATCATCAGCTATGGCAAAGCAGGAGGAAAAACTGACGCCGGCGATGAAGCAGTTCCACCGGTTCAAGGCCAAATACCCGGAGGCGGTCCTTTTTTTTCGCATGGGCGATTTCTACGAGACCTTTTATGAGGACGCCCGGACTTGCTCGCAGGTCTGCGGCCTGGCCCTGACCAGCCGAAGCAAAGGCAACAATCCAATTCCTCTGGCCGGTGTGCCTTATCACGCCGTTGACGGCTATCTGAAAAAGATGCTCCAGGCCGGTTACAAAGTCGCCGTTTGCGAACAAGTCGAGGACCCAAAGACCGCCAAGGGCGTTGTTGACCGCGACGTCGTCCGCGTTATTACGCCCGGCACACTTACAGACGAGATGCTGCTGGATGAAAAGCGGGCGAACTATCTCTGTGCGGTCAATCTCGGCAGGAAATCGGCGGCCGTTAGCTGGGTCGATATTTCGACCGGCCACTTTTTCGCGCAAACCATCCCTGAAAAACTTCTGCTCGATGAAATACTCCGGCTCTCACCGGCTGAATGTCTGCTTCCCGAGAGAAGGGGCCACCTCTTCGAGACCGATGCCAAAAAACTGGCCGGCCAAATAGCCCAGCTCACCAGTGCCGTCATAACCGAAAGGCCCGGTTGGTATTTCGAGCCTTTCCAGGCTAAAAAAAGATTACTCAAACATTTTGCAACAGCGACTCTGGAAGGCTTCGGCATTACCGATAACGATGAGGTAATATCCGCCGCCGGCGCCATCATCGAATACCTCAGCGAAACGCAGAAAACGGCCCTGGAGCATATTTCTACTGTTAGGAAAATAAGCCGTAAGAAATATCTGCAAATTGACCAGACAAGCCTGCGAAGTCTCGAGGTCCTGCGTACTATCCGCGCAGAAAGCCCAAAGGGCTCGCTGCTCGACTGCCTTGACGAGACGGCCACGGCCGTGGGCGGACGGATGTTTGCGGACTGGCTGTGTATGCCGCTTTGTGACCGCGGCGCCATAGAACTTCGCCAAGACGTCGTCGAGGAACTAAAAGAGCAGGATAAAAAAACATCGGATATTCGCAAACTACTCTCGAACACGTCCGATTTGGAACGTATTGCCGCCCGCATAAGCACTCTACGCCAGAGCCCGCGGGACCTGCTTGCCCTGGCTGTAACCTTACGCAGAGTGCCGCAGCTAAAGGAAATCCTGCAAAGCTGCCAGGCCGATTTGCTCCTAAAACTGGTAGGAGGCAGCGATAGTATGGACAAGTTGGCGAATTTGCTTGAATCAGCGATTAAGCCGGACTGCCCGAACCACCTGCGGGACGGCGGCGTTATCAAAACCGGCTTCGACCCCCAGCTCGATAGACTCCGCTCGGTATCGAAGGATGGCCGGACCTGGCTTAGCCAATATCAGCAAGCCCAGTCTCAGCGGACCGGCATAGCCAACCTGAAGGTCGGCTTCAATAAGGTATTCGGCTACTATATCGAGGTAAGCCATTCGGCCGCCGCGAAGGTCCCGGCCGATTACGTGCGAAAACAAACCATAAAAAATGCCGAGCGATATATTACCGATGAGCTGAAAAAATATGAGGAGCAGGCACTCGGCGCCCACGATAAGGCGCTGGAATTAGAGCAAAAGCTTTTCGATGGGCTGCGAGTCGAGAGTGCCAAATATATCTCACGGCTGCAAAAACTGGCCGAGACCCTTGCTAACATTGATTGCCTTGCCTCTTTGGCCTTCATTGCGCGAAGGAGAAATTACATCCGGCCCGAGATTACCGACGGCAATGAGCTGACAATAGCCGAAGGCAAACATCCCGTCCTTGCCGAAACGTTAGGCGCCGAGTTTGTACCCAACGACGTTAACCTCGGCGACGGTGCCGCCGACATCGCCATAATCACCGGCCCGAATATGAGCGGCAAAAGCACATACATCAGGCAAACGGCCCTTTTAGTGATAATGGCGCAGGCCGGCAGCTTCATACCCGCAAAGGCCGCTTCGATAGGTCTGGTTGACCGAATTTTTACGCGTGTCGGCGCCTCGGACGAGCTGGTTCGAGGCCAGTCAACCTTTATGGTCGAGATGACCGAGACCGCGAACATAATAAACAACGCAACTGAAAAATCACTCGTTATACTTGACGAGGTCGGCCGGGGCACAAGCACTTACGACGGCCTGGCGCTGGCCTGGGCGATTACCGAACACCTCGCGAACAAACTAAAGTGCAGGACCCTTTTTGCCACGCATTATCACGAGCTGACCGAATTGGCCGAGCTGTTCGTAAATATCAGGAATCTTAACGTGGCAGTACGCGAATGGATGGACGAGGTGGTCTTTTTACATAAGATTCTGCCCGGCGGCACGGACAAAAGCTATGGCATCCACGTCGCCAAGCTTGCCGGCGTACCCAAAACCATCGTCGAGCGCAGCAGGGAAATCCTCTCAGAATTGGAAAGCACGTTTACAAAGGAGGCCTCCGGCCAACATCTTTCCCGCCACAAGACAAAACAGCCGGACAAAGACTCACTCTTCGTACAAAAACACAAATCAGTACTCGAAAAACTTTCCTCAATGGACGTGAATAACCTGACTCCGATTGAGGCTATAAATCTGTTGAATCAAATCAGGAACGAAATCGATGAAACTTAAGCAAAGAATACCAATCAGCTATTTCAACTCAGCTAACGCATTGTTCCTGGATTCTTCCGTAATAACTTTTTCGTCGTACAGCCTTTCTATATCATCAGCCAGTCTCTGGCAGCCTTTTGGTAACGGGTCTTTTCGCTCTAAGATATCCCGGCCTTCGGCAATTGCTTTTCGCATCTGCTTATCAGGAACAAGCACGCCATACGCAGCCACACGGCCTTTGCCGGCAGCTTTGGGCAAAAGTACCTGGGCGGAGACAGCTCGCAGAGCCTCGGCAAAATGTCTGCGGAATACTGCCACATTTTCCTCGGCCTGAACATCAATCAATCGCTGTATAGCTGCTTCAGGCGACCGGGCATGGACCTGACTCAGAACAAGATGCCCGGTTTGAGTTACCGTCACGCAGGCCGCTAATTCTTCCATTGTCTTAATCTCACCGAGCAGGAGAACATCGAGGTCCTGCTGCATCGCCGCGTTAATTCCTGCCGTAACATCGGGAATATCAGAGCCAACCTCACGTTGTTGTACGATGGCCTTCTTTGGCTTAATACGACAGCAAATAGGGTTCTCAATCGTGCAGATGTGGGATGCCGAATTTTCGTTGATATATTCAGCCAGGCCGTACAAAGTAGTAGTTTTTCCGGAACCGGAAGGCCCGGCGCAGATAACCAGACCGTTTTGTGACAATGCGGCCTTTAACATCCCTTCAGGAATGCGTAAATCACTGGCATCAGGCAGGTTCGTGGGTAGTAATCTAATCGCTATTGTGAACTCGCCGCGTGAACGAGCCAGACACATCCGTCCATCAACTTCACCCGGCAGGCTGCATGAAGTAGTCAGTTGGCCGGTCTGGCTACCCACCAGCTTAATCTGCTCTTCGCCGAAAGCAGCGATAGCCACTTTCCAAATATCTTCTGCACGAAGAGCATCGGTTTCGGTCCGCTCTATGGAACCCTTTATGCGAAAACTTGGCGGTTCGTGAGGAATCAGGAATAAGTCGCTTGCGCCTTTATCGAACGCATCCTGGAGAAAACGCTCCAGCTCGGCTGTTTGTACGATAGCCATAATTTGTCCTTTCCAATTTTATAACGGCAGTTTCCTGTGGGACTTTCCTTTCATCTTGTCTTTCGGCTCATCAGTTGTTACATAACCTAAAAGCATATTACGCAATCGCTGCCGAGCGTCATACAATCTACGTTTAACGGTTCCTCTTGGCACTCCTAAGAGGTTTGCCACATCGATGTGGCTCCGCTCGTCCAGATAAAAAAGCTCTGCTGTTTCGCGCTCAACTTTGGGCAGCTGAGCTAAAGTATCCCTGACAAGTGCGCGAAGTTCTTTAAGCTCAATACATTCTACCAGTGAAGCCTGATTTGCTTTTTCTTCTCCAATAGCGCCATATGGTTTTTCCTTACGTCGGCGGACTATCCGGTTAGCGTGCGTTCGTACGATTTGCCTGAACCAGCCTGGAAATGCACTCGGTTCCCGCAAGTCCTTTAATCGGCAAAATGCGCTCAAAAATGCCGACTGTACTGCGTCTTCGGCCAGATGTTCATCCCGCACAATCGCATAAGCTAACTCAAGTGCCTGGTCCCGGAACCGCCGGACAATGATTTTGTAAGCGTCTTCCTGGACGAGAAGGCACCGCTGGAGAACTTCGCACAAAAGCTCACTCACTTCATGTTTGCCTTTATCCACTAATAATAAGAGCCGTCTTAAAACATTAAGGTTCGGTGCAAATTATACATTAAATGAAAAACTATTATATAAGTTGTCTTGAAAAAGTTCTTAGACGATAATGATTGGCGAACGTTTGGAGATTGCTTCGCCTGTCTCAGGTGGGCTCGCAATGACACAATATCTGCGTCATTATTGGGAAGCTGCCGGCCGACACAATTGTTTATTTATTCTCTGTGTTCTCTGCTTGTCCTGTGGGCGTCACGCTTACGAACATCCCGGTTCCAGGACTCTACTAATTATTCTGTCTGCCTTCTATCCCGGCCAGGAGAATGCCCGCCGCAATTAAAAGCCGGCGGTCTATCGAGTCGTTGGTTCCGAGGATTTTCATACTGTATTTTAATATGAAGGGATTAAAGTGCTGATTAATTTCAGCAACTTTTGTCCCGTCGGCCGAGGTTATTACGTATGTTTGCGGAATGAGTTTAACGAGCCGGCTTGCGATAGCTGCCACAAAGCTGCTCTCGGTCAACGTGCCTATCTCGCTGCCGTCACTCGACAGGAAGGTCCATTCGTCTTTGATAATGGACTTGAGTCCTTTTCGCCTTATCGCCCCGACGCTCTGTCCTGTAGTCGCATCTTCAACGTTATACGTTGCGCCGATATCCAGGATTTGTGGCGTCTTTATAGTCAAGAGTTCCTGCGTTTGATTTTCATCTGTATATACACGAAAGTCCTCTTTCAGCTTGAATGCCTTTTGCTTCGAGTAGAATACAAGCATGCCGTTTTCATCATATGCGTGAAAGGCTCCGCCGAATATCTGTAATACCTTCTTGCGAAATAAATAGTAGTTGTGTGTAAACGCCGGATTAAGTCCTGTTGTCTCTTCATTTGTCTGTTCTATTGTTTGTTCCATTGTCTCTTCCATTTGTTATCTCCTTTTCGAATTTTAATTTTAGCTTTAAGGTCCTGTAATATCCTAAAAGAATTTTTACCATCAAATAAGACCCTGTTCCGAGTATAGTTGGAGAATCCCTTCCCAAGGCCTGTCCGTTTCAATTGATTCCTTCGGCTAAGTTCAGGACATACATTAATAATTGATGATAGATTATGTATTTTTCTCTGTGTTCTCTGTGAACTCTGTGGCTATGGTTTTTTTGATGAACATCGGCCGGCTAACGCGCCGGTTGACCAGCACATCTGAAGATTATAGCCGCCACAGGGGCCGTCGACGTCAAGAACCTCGCCGGCAAAGAATAAACCCGGACAAATCTTTGACTCCATTGTCTTAGGTTCTATCTCGGCCGTGCTTACGCCGCCGCGTGTTACCATTGCCTCATTTATCGAATGGGTGCTTACCACGGAAAGCGGCAGGGCCTTTAGAAGCCGTACTATTTTTTTTCGCGCATCCTTTTTAAGCTCATTGCTCGAAAGGCCGCCATCGATATTAAGCTCTCCGCACAAAGTTGTGGCCGCCCGTCTCGGCAGAAAAAATGCCAGAATGCCGGCAACGCTCTTTTTGGGATTCTTGGCGATGCGCTCGCGAATTTGTTTATCAAGCTCCGCTTCACTCGTTCCTCGAATCATATCAACATAAATCAAAACCGGACTCTTTTCGTTTGGCAAATAATCACTCCCCGATAAATCGGAGCTCAAGTCAAGCACGGCGGGTCCCGCAATCCCATCGTTTGTGAAAATCATCGGCCCGCATACGACCACCTTCCGGCCTTTGAGGGCGGCCGATATCTTTACGTCTTTAAGACTTGTGCCTGCTAATTTACCCGGCCAGCTTTCACGTGTTACCAGCGGAACCAGGGACGCTCTTGGCTTAATGACGCTGTGTCCAAGCTCACGTGCAAACCGGTAACCATCGCCGGTCGAGCCGGTCTGCGGCCATGACAGGCCGCCCGTTGCGATTATTATCTTCTTAGCCGAAATAATCTGTCTACCTGTGTGGATAGCAAAGGAATTGCCGTCTCGCACAACACGCTTGACGGCCTTGCCGAAACAAAAACGCACGCCGCAGCTTTTGGCACGTTTTACTAAAATGTCCCTTACGTCACCTGCCCGCCCGCTAACGGGAAACACACAGCCGTCCTGCTCAACCTTGCTTTCCAGTCCCCATTTGCGAAATAGCTGCCGGACCTGCTCCGGCGAAAACTCATGCAGGCTATAGCTTAAAAATCTGCCCTTCGGCCCGAAGGCCCGCGCAATCTCATCGGGACCGGCTAAGTGTGTAAAATTACACCTGCCGCCGCCGCTTTGAAGAAGCTTCCTGCCTGCTGTCGTGTTACTCTCAATCACGACGGTTTCGGCCTGTGGCGAGCCTGTAGAATCCGCATTTGCCGTTGCGCAGTGGATAGCCGCCATCAGGCCGGCCGGCCCGGCTCCAATTATGCAAACATTTGTCCGCATTTATAACCTTAGATACGTAAAAGCTTTCCAGGGCTACTTTAATCCGGCCCTTCAGGCCTGTCAAATGCCGTAATCCCGTAAGGGATGCCTTAGGATAAAAAAAGCTTGAAAACCGGACTATGCGCTGTCAAAGTATATATAGTCCGGAAACCAAAATTAAGGAGATTGGCTATGAAGACCTTTCCTGTCCCGAAACTTGTTGTTTTAAGTGTCGCTTTGTTGTTACTTCCTTCCTGCTCGCAGGTCGAAATCACCGGCAGGAAACAATTCAATCTCGTTCCCGATTACCTCATGAATTCGCTGAGTTTCCAGTCCTACGGCGAATTTATAGCCCAGAACAAACTAAGTACCGATACCCAAAAGACTCAAATGGTAAAGCGCCTCGGCGGCAGGATTCAAAAGGCCGTGGAGCAGTATTGCGCTGAAAAAAGCATAGAAGACAAACTGAAATCGTATGCGTGGGAGTTCAATCTGATTGAGGACCCCAACGTCAACGCCTGGGCTATGCCCGGCGGAAAGGTTGTCGTTAATACCGGCCTGCTGCCGGTGGCCCGGACTGAGGCCGGCCTGGCGGTTGTAATGGGCCATGAAATCGCGCACGCCTTTGCGAGACACGGCTCCGAAAGAATGACACAGGGTCTTCTTGTGGAGATGGGCGGTATGGCTTTATCGAAGGCACTGGCAAACAGGCCCGAGCAGACAAAGGACCTTTTTATGCGATCTTACGGCATGGGAACAACTTATGGCATATTGCTTCCGTACAGCAGAAAACACGAAAGCGAAGCCGACCATCTGGGCTTGATATTTATGGCAATGGCCGGCTACAATCCCAACGAGGCGATCGGTTTCTGGGAGAGAATGGCCGCTTCAAAGGACGGTTCCGCACCGCTCGAACTTTTAAGCACACATCCGGCCGACTCGACCAGAATCCGAAACATCAAAAAATTGATGCCCGAAGCGATGGAGTATTATCGCCAGCCATGAAAATCAAAATGAATAATGTGCTGTAAAAAACCGGCCCCGACCGGTAGAAACGAAACACAAGATTAAAGGTTCGGCAGAAAAGACAAAGTTATCCGACGAGGAATTACGCAGCTTGCAAAGAATAAATCCGGCGTCGTAGACGCTCGTATGATTTGCTCGTCACAGGTGGAAACTGCCGCCTGCGGTTTGGCTGAAGTGTCAGTTTGGTTGTGATGGTTTCGGCCGGTTTGAGCCCGACTGGCACACCAGCTACAAACGAGCAAAAAACTCGTGTACTGACAAATGCCAAAAAAGCAACCTATGGAACGGCTTTGCGTTCGTCGGAGCCAACGACTATAGAGTTGACAAGCTCGTCTCCGTGAAGTAGCTTATTGACGAGTTAACCGAAGAATAAGAGCTTAGTGCTGGTCGGAAGGCTGGCTTGAATGTCCAATTCGGAAACCGGAAAGGAGAAACACAAATGAACATCTACGCAGGAAACCTGTCGCGCCAGACAACTGAAGATGATTTACGAAGGATTTTTGAGGCCTTTGGCCAGGTCGAGTCGGTCAACATTATAAAAGACAAGTATAGCGGTGAATCGAACGGCTTTGGATTTGTTTCAATGCCCTCAAGAGAGGAGGCCCAGAAAGCGATTAGTGAATTGAACGGAACGGAGCTGATGGAACGCGTCATTAAGGTTGCTGAGGCCAAGCCGAAAACAGACCGTCCACGCCGTGGCGGTGGTCGATTTGGCGGTGGACGTGGTGGTGACCGACGTGGCGGCGGCGGACGTGATAGCGACCGACGTGGTGGCGGCGGACGTCGCTATTAACTATAAAAAATTTACAAAGTATCTCAATTGCAGCGGAGCCGCAAACCATCCTTAGGAATCCCGATTGTATCGGGACGTAGAATGGGCCGTTAGGGAGTGGTAAATTATTTAGTTGTAGGGTGTTGTAGGGTGGGCTTCAGCCCACCAATCCAGACTAATTCATTATAGGGGATTTGTTTAGCCGTCGCCAGCCTGCCCTGAGCCCCGGCGCGCCGGGGTCGAATGGGGCGATGTTGTCATTCTTATTAATATTGTAGGGTGGGGCCGCGCCCCACCAATCCAAACTGGACGTCCCTCACCACCCATCCCGCACCAAATCAACTTTATGGCGTCAACAGACTCGATGGCGTTAGTTTTTAGTTTTTTTGCCGCTCCATAGACCCAACTGGTTTTCTTTTGCCTGCTTCTCTAAATAATCGAACTGTTTCATAAACTGGAACGGCTCATACACATAATTATAAGCATACCCCTCTGCGATGAGTTTAGCGTTGACTAAAGTGCCATCTTCCAAAAAGACATATCTTAGAAGTCTATTATATTTATCTCTGTTTGACTGCATCGGGTCCGGGATTAAATATACCGGCCGGTTTTCCAAAAGCTGCTTAGTATATTGGGCGGCTTCCGGGCCGAAATAATCATCCTGTGGATTATGAGAACCTGCTATCTCAGGGGTATCTATCCCGATCAGCCTCACAGTTTCAATTTTTCCTCCAATATCGACTTTGATTGTGTCGCCGTCAATTACTTCCACAACGCGGTGAAGAGCCCGGCCTTCTTTAATAGATGAAGACTTGAGGGGTGAAATTTTAATTTGACCCGGGTCATTGAGAACAATCTCCGGCCTGCCTTGATAAGACTTTATCAAGCCGATGATTTCCACAATTTCTCCTTCGTACTGTTTCGGATTGGAAAATTTATACATATTCGAACCGAAAATTACAGCACCAAACGGACAGGTCTTGTAATCGGGGCAGAAATTCAAAAATATAGTGCCTTTTCGAGAAGTATAGATATGGTCTATTTTGCCCGACACACAGGCATATTCTCCAACATGATCCGGCGCTTCAGTGTAATCGATGCGTGTGGCGGAACGTTGCGACCGTTCGATTGTTTTTGGCGGTTGTTGTGGGACCGGCCTTTTTGACAGCCGGATTGAGCCGGCAATTATTAACGCCGCAATGATAATAGCTACGGGTACCTTGTTTTTCTCGAAAAAAGCTTTCATATAATAAAAATCAAAGATTAAGTGGGCTGCAGTGGAGAAAAAAGCAGGCCCTATCTATTCTTGGATAGACCGCTGCTGTTCCCATGCTTTAGAGTCACGAATCCTAAGTTCGAACATCTGTTTGAATTCTTCTGGATTAAAATATTCGATTATCATTTCGTTACCCTTATAGAAAAATGAAATCAGTTCAATCCATGAATCTAAATTAATATCACCATCTATACGCCACAGTTTTATTTTTTTGTGGCATTTAAACTCATTTGGCATCTGTGAGTTTTTTCTATTAGAGTACACATTATCCAAATAAACTTTAACTGCACCATCTACATGCCGAGTGATTTTGCTTTTGATATCACGTTCACTATGTATATATTTGTTAAAGTAGTAATGCTCGAAATGGTATCCATTATCTGAGATTTCCTCTATCTCAAAGTTTTTTATGCCGCCACGGTAACTCCAAAAGAACTCAGTGCGGTCGAGACTATTTGTTAATTCGAACAATGAGTTTTTGTTTCTTTTTACAAGTGTTAAGCCTATTGCATGTGGATCATCCAACTTGTCCTTGTCGAATGTTGGACCGAACCAAGTATCAAATTCAATAATTCGGGAGTAAAACTCTTTTGGCATTATTCGACGGTGGTCAATTGCAATCCTAAAATTACTGTTTGATTTTGTCTTTTGATAATACTCCAGAAACCGAGTAGTAAAATCAAAATTGGGATTTGAGGTATACCCTCTGCGAAGCAGTTGATGATAGTGAAGCATATGCTTTTTATACTCGATACCTCCGTCATGTAAAATAAAGTCATGACTAATATTCAATAAACCATCTTTATCGAAGAAGTCACTGAGTTCGGGGTATATCTTTAAAACTGCACTTGATTGAATATTTTCATTTATCACTTCTTTGAATGAGAAATAGTCACGCTGCACTGCTGTAACAACATAGTAAAGAGCAATTCGCTTTAGTCGTTGTTCCTTCTTCATCCCAGTTTGACATTCAATAAGCATACTTATTCCTGATGGAAAGCTATCAAGCAAGACTTTAATCTCTTCATCAGTAATTACCAAGAGACACTCGAAAGTTTCTTCTACTAATTCATTCAATAACTGCAAAATAGGGTGTCGCTCAGTTTTGTGATAATAGTGTGGCAGGAATATCGGTGCGATGTTGTAGTGCATAGCTTTCTTTGCCAATTCGGTAACTTTCTTTTTATCGATTGGGAGTTCATGCATATTAAACTGAGCTCTAGTAGTTATGGATATTTAATAGTCAACATGCTCTTATACTGCAGAGTCTGGTTTTAAGGCAAAAAGGGCCAGATTATTTCAGTTTTACCTGTTTATTCTATCAAAATTCAAAAAATAATTCTCTGTGTCCTCGGTGCCTGTCCTGAGCGCAGTCGAAGGGCTCTCTGAGGCTAATTATTAATTTTCCACCTTCGTGTATTTCATATCCGTTCCGCTCATAGCGCGGATATTGTCGGGCGACATCTTTATTACAACATACTCCGGCGAGGCCGGGTCCGGAACGTGCTCCTTCAGGGCAGGCAAGGCCTCGTACAGCCACAGCTTCTCTGCGTTATCGGTGCTAACCGTGCAGGGCCCCGCGATGCGCACGTGCTTACCGGCCGAATCACAAAAACAATACTCGGCATAAGGCACCTTCTTTAGCTGAGCGACCTTGTCGGAAGCCCTAAAAGTCGCGCACCAGAGCTCACTGCCCTTCCATTCGAGTCCGCCCATCGGCCTTACACCGACCTTCTGGCCATCGGTTGTGGCCAAATAACCCCAGCCAACCTGCTTTATGAATTGTTTTAACTCTTCTAAGTTCGTATCTGCTCCCTTTCATGTAAATTGAATTGATACAATTATACGTCGAAATAGAAAAGAAAGCAAAAATTAATCCCACCCCAGCGGAATCCCCTAAAATAATCAATTGCTGTTGCATCCTCCAGCCTGTCTCGCCGAAGACTTGTCGTAGGCTGATTCGCAAATCAATTTCCCGTCTTTTTTTGTCCTTCTGTATTCTGACTTCTGTCTCCTGTCTTCTGTTCTCTGTTTCCTCATCGCCCTAAAAAGTCAACATTCTTTGATATTTATGTATGACATTAAGGGAATACCTAAGTATCTTAGGTATTATGTTTTGAGATCCCCTGCAAAGCGGTTTTGTGTTTGACATTCAAAATATGCCTAAGTATCTTAGGTATTATGCTCCGTGGCCAGTTTATCCCTCACCGTATTTGACGGCTTACTTGCCTCCCAATTCTCACCAAACACAAGCCGGAAATTTCCTGTTTTCTACCCGTCATCGCAGCTACCTATTACCTAAGGCACAGGGGCACAAGCTCCGGATGCATTACCCTGAGCGGTTCGGCTGAGCTCACCATCGAAGCCTTGTCGAAGGGCCTGCCCTGTGGGCTACAGCAATTATGTATTACTACTAACTCATGACTAAAAACTCAAAACTCCGCCTTCGGCGGTTGGCTTCCGGATGCCTGCCCTGTGGGCTACAGCAATCTGGTCTTATCATTCTGAGTCCCGGTGTGCCGGGAAAAGATCTGATTTTGACTTCTGTCTCCTGACTTCTGTTCTCTGTTTCCTCATCGCCCTAAAAAGCCAACGTTCGTTGATATTTATGTATGACATTAAGGGAATACCTAAGTATCTTAGGTATTATGTTTTGAGATCCCCTGCAAAGCGGTTTTGTGTTTGACATTCAAAATATGCCTAAGTATCTTAGGTATTATGCTCCGTGGCCAGTTTATCCCTCACCGTATTTGACGACTTACTTGCCTCCCAATTCTCACCAAACGCAAGCCAAAAATTGCCTATAAGTGTAAAATTATTAGTTTACTTCACTGCTGCCTGCGGTTCGGATATCTTTTTTATGCACGCTTCCAGCGTGCTATTTTTTGTTTCCTCATCGCGGCTTCAGGCAGGAACCGCGAACTAAAGAAAAATAATCTCGCCTTCGGCGAGTTCAACTGAAATAATCAATAATCATTAATCGATAATCAATCGAAAATCCACCTCCGGCAGCCTGCCCTGTGGGCAGCGAGCATCGAGAATCGCCTGCACGAAGGCCTGTCCTCCGTAGCTTTAACGGAGTGGGATAGCGGAACTACCTGTTAACCCGATGTTCTGATTTCCTGCACCAGTCTTTTTGTTTTTGATTTGCTCGATTTATAAAGGGAAGCCCGATTTTTTTCGGGATTCGGCAGACGAAGTAAAAGGGCCTCGCAGATACTTGTATCGAGAACACCTTTGGCTGAGTATGCGAGTTGAGCAAATCCCTCTGTGGTCTCGGTGTACTCTGTGGCTGACCATTAAATTTCTACCTGCGTGTATTTCATATTAGTTCCGCTCATAACGCGTATATTGTTGAGTGTCTCGATGTTCATATTTACTCCCCTCTTGCACAACTTGAATTGATACAATTATACGTCGAAATAGAAAAGAAAGCAAAAATTAATCCCGCCCCAGCGGAAGCATCGAGAATCGAGTATCCAGCATCGAGAATCTATCTTCTAAGAAAATTGCTTCCCGGCAGTTGCTTAACAAGCCCTTTTAAACGAAGTGACACCAACGAGGCGTTAATGTTACCAGCCGAAAGGCTGGTTCGAGCGATAATCTCTTCAATATGTCTCGGCTCGTTAGCCAGACAATTTATAATCGTCTTTTCATTCTCGCTCAAAACCGACTCAGGCATATCAAACAAAGGCGTATTTATTTTCTCGCCGGCAACTTGTGCGGACGTTGCGACGTGCTCTTTTAGATTCCGGCCGATGTAGCCGAGCGCCTCTCTAACATCCTCAACGGATTCTACAAGCTTGGCGCCCTCTTTTATGAGCTGATGAGTTCCTTTGCTTAAGGGCGAATCAATCTTGCCCGGCACAGCCATAACTTCCCTGCTGTTCTCGAGTGCCGACCTGGCCGTGATTAACGCCCCCGAGCGCAAAGCTGCCTCGATAACAATTACCCCTAAAGACAGGCCAGCTATGATACGATTACGGGGCGGGAAATTCTCAGCTAAAGGTTCGTAACACAGGGGCAGTTCACTGATGCAGGCCCCGGAACTGCTGATAAGTTCAAAGAGTTTTTTGTTTTCAGGCGGGTAAGGATTTGCAAGGCCCGAGCCTTGAACCGCAATAGTTCTGCCGCTGGCGGACAGAGCCCCCTGATGGGCGGCGGAGTCTATCCCGCGTGCCATACCTGAGACTATTGTAAAGCCTGCGGACGCCAAAAGATGTGCGAATCGCGACGCCTGTTCCTGCCCGTAAAAGCTGCACCGCCGTGAGCCGACTATAGCGATAGCAAGGTTATCCCGGCGTGATAGTGTCCCTTTGATATAAAGTACAGGCGGAGGGTCGTAGATAGCCTTTAGCACCACAGGGTACCGCTCATCCTCAAGATGAATTATCCACACACCCAGCTTCTCTGCAAGCTCCAGTTCCGCTTTGGGATCATATTCATCGCGTGTTCTTGCAATCTGCCGGGCGGTTTTAGTGCCGATGCCATCCACATCAGCTAATTGAGTGGCCGAAGCACCAAGTACATTGTCTATGGAGGAAAAATGCCTCAATAACTTTGAAAAAGTGACAGGTCCAACCTGCTCAGCCCTAATCAACCTGAGCCATTTTTCTATACCGGCGGAATTTTGCTCAACTGAATCCATTCAGCAAGCTTTTTTTTACCCAAAAATTTAAGCCAGAGTTTAACGGATACCGCCCCACCGTCAATGGAAACATAATTAATCACATAAACAAAAGACAATAATAGCCCTAAAAAATCCCAAAAATTCACAGGATTCAATAAGACGGCCTAATTCTGCCTCAAATAATACTTATATAAAGCCCTGTTTAAATTAATAATCTTCTGTAGCCCAAGTTTTATAAGCCCTATTAGAACAAAAACTTATGCCCGCCGTAGAGTCTATTACAGCTACCGTATGCATTATTTAGACCTATAATTATTGACTGAATCCCGAAATTTTTGTTAAATGGATGTGTATGGCTATTTCTGGGCAAACGGCCAAGCGTCGAAAAATTAAAGATTCCTCCTCTTCCGTTGTCAAGATCAAGCCGAAAAGGGCATTTCGAACCTACAAACAGGCATTGAATTACCTGTTTGACAGGACTGACTACGAGAGGCATCTGAAGCTGCGCTATAACGTCACCACATTTGATTTGAACAGGATGCGAAAATTATTGGCTGCTCTCGGTGACCCACACAAGAAAATCGAAACCGCGCACATTGGCGGAACAAAAGGAAAAGGCTCAACAGCAACAATGCTCGCGAAAATGCTCGAAGCAAACGGGTACAAAGTCGGGCTGTATACCTCGCCTCACGTCGTCAGTCTCCATGAGCGGATCAGCGTCAACTCCCAAATGGTCAGCCAAATTGAGATGCTCCGGCTGATAAACCAGGCTTACGACGCGGTCGAAAATATAGCTAAAAAAGGCGAGGCGCCAACCTTCTTCGAGATTATGACGGCGCTGGCATTTATGCACTTCGTGAATAAAAACGTCGATATCGCCGTCATCGAAACCGGACTCGGCGGAAGACTCGATAGTACCAACGTTATCAAGCCCAAAGTTGTGGGCATTACCAACATCAGTATCGACCATAGCGCACAATTAGGCTCTACGATTGATAAAATTGCCGGGGAGAAGGCGGGGATTTTCAAGCGTGGTGTGCCGGCGATAAGCGTCAAACAACAACCAGAAGCTATGAAGGCACTAAAACGCCAGGCAAACGCCATCAAGGCACCACTCAGTGTAACCGGGCTCGATATCGACTTCTCCTATCGGTTCGAATCCTCTCGCGAACACGGGCCTCATAACACAATCTGCGTGACAACGCCAACGAGTAAATTCGAACACCTTCGCGTTCCGTTCCCGGGCGAACATCAGGCCATTAACTGCGGCCTGGCCCTGGCAATGCTCGATAAACTCAAACTCAGCGGTTACAAAATCGACAACGAAAAAGCCATCAGCGGGCTTCATCAGGTCAGCCTGGCCGGTCGAATGGAAATCATACACGACGACCCAAGAATCATAATAGACGCAGCACACAACGCCGCGAGTATTCGGGCACTGATGCACGCAATCGGCCAACACGTTCCATACGATTCGATGGTAGTGATATTCGGATGTAATGCCGATAAGGACGTCAAAGGAATGCTGCAACAACTGCAATATGGTGCGGACAAGGTGATATTTACACGAAGCAACTCGCCACGGGCAATGTATCCGCCCGACCTGGCTGATATTTACGCCGAGATTTGTGATAAAATGTGCCAGTCGTCAATGACGTTAAGGGAGGCCTTGAGAATCGCGGCAAGCGCGGTGGCCCGAGAAGATCTGATTTGTATAACCGGCAGCTTCTATCTGGTAGGTGAGGCAAAGGTGATGTTCCAGGGGGACTGAGAAAGACTACAGACACAAGTCTCAAGACACAAGACATAAAACTCAAAACGCAAGATTAGTGAATTCCGCCACACCGCCTGCGGCGGTAGAAAGCTGCTGCCGGAGGCCGCCCCAAGGTTAGATGTAAAATAACACATCTAACGGGGCAGGCGACAAGGAAACTTGTAAAGATATCCGAACTGGAGGATGCAGTGCCAGACTTAAGGCTCAAGACATAAGACAGAATTTGGGGATTGATTTTTGCTTTTCAATGTCGGATTGGGGGGTATAATTGTCTAATTAACTTTGGGAGGAAACATCGAGGGGTTATTATTCCATATTAACACGCTACTGCCGGTGGCCGCGATAGCGGGTAGAAAACAGTAAATTTCCGTCTTGTGCTTGGAGAGAATTAGGAGGCAAGTAAGCCGTCAAATACGGTGAGGGGATAAACTGGCCACGGAGGATAATACCTAAGATACTTAGGTATTTCTTGAAGGTCAAACATAAAATCGCTTTGTAGGGAATCTCGAAACATAATACCTAAGATACTTAGGTATTCATAGTCAGCTTGTTCATACACCTTGAAAAGGTGAGCCATTCTGTTCGGTTCGCCAGGAGTAACTGCCTGCCTTTGGCAGTGAGACGGTAGTATTTTCGTTTTCTGGCGAGGCCCGCAGATTTCCACTTGCTTTTAATCAGCCCAGCTTTTTCCATCTTGTGCAGAGCTTTAGGGGCGGAGTAAGAAGATTAAGCCCGAATCCGCCTACGTCAAGAATACGGCGAGACAGGCTGGAGGATGCAAAGCAATTGATTAATGATAATAAATTGGCCACGGAGGATAATACCTAAGATACTTAGGTATTGTCTTAATATCAAACATAAATATCAACGAACGTTGGCTTTTTAGGGCGATGAGGAAACAGAGAACAGAAGTCAGGAGACAGAAGACAGAAGTCAGAATTAGATCTTTTCCCGGCATGCCGGGACTCAAGGCAGGCATAAGACAGAATGTGGGATTAATTTTTGCTTTTCAATATCAAATTTCAAAAATCCCAACTCTCAAAACAAAATCTTTCAAAGTGGTATACTATATTTCACTCAGTCTTTCCAATACTTGGTCCGGTATTTATTGACTTTATCTGAAAATAGTGTATACTTTATGTAAAGACGACAAAAAAAGCTTGCGAGACCTGAAAAGGTCGACGGCATACAGGCATAGTTATTTAAAGTAGTAAAGCGAAGCGGCGATTAGGCATATCTATAAGTAAGGCGGGTGTTAATTCAGGCTTTTGGCAATTTTCGGAGGAGACAATCTGCGCAGTCGGGATGCGGATACTGCGCGTAAAAGTCGGCCAATGACCTGAGTTGTTTCTATGTGTGCTATCTAACGAAAAAACAAATAAAAGGAAAAAGAAAAAATTAATGAAACAGGAACCTGCATATGCGCATCTTATTGGTGACCAACCATAAAATCAAGGAGGCGGCAAAAATGTCAGCGAAAAAGTCATTCCTAATCTTATCACTAATTATCTTCATCAGCAGTATCTGCGGTACGACAAAGGCCGCAACGCCAGCCGATATTAACGAGGCGATAGAGGATGGCATCGCTTGGCTGGTGGATCAACAGGATTCGTCGGGAGCTTGGTACAACAGTGAGTGTACAGGACTTGCCCTGATTGCGCTGCAAGAACGAGCGTTTGAACTGGGATACACACCATTTGATCCTTGCTATCCCTACAAGGAAAATGTGGAAAAAGGCTTTGAATGTCTTTTCAACGCTATGGAAATTATCAGTATTTCCACCCAACCAGCCGGCAATCCCGATACTGATGATGATGGTAACGGGGTACGCGTAAACACTGGCTATTCGATACGTGCAACGGGGATTGCAATGACGGCCATCGCGGTCAGTCGGTCACTGGAAAGAGAAGTTAACTCCCTCTACTCGGATGTAAACGGCTGGACTTACAAAGAAGTATTGGTTGATATGGTTGACTATATGGCCTTTGGTCAAGTCGATACCGGAAGCTATCGAGGTGGTTGGGGAAATTCCCATTGTGATGATGCAGAAGGAAGAGCAGACAATCCGAACTCTGGATATGCGGTTCTCGGATTGGGTTATGCTGAATCATTAGCTTATGGCTTCAACTGTACTATACCTCAATTTGTAAAGGATGAACTTAACCAGTGGATAAATTATATCCAATCTGATGATGGAGGCTCCGGTCATTCGAGTCCAGAAACTTCTAATCCTCTTGCGACCGGTAGTCTCATTTTTGAGATGGCGTTTGTAGGCAGGAGACCTTCAGATCCCAATTTGCAAAGGGCTTTAAAATATCTTGGGCATATCTGGAGAAACTTTTTTATGTACCATGAGGGAATTCCAGATGAAACTCAGTTTTGCGTCATGAGGGGTTTGAAATACGCTGGTATCGATAAGATTGTGATCGATGGCAGCCCGAGAAATTGGTATGCTGATTTCGCTGATCTGATTATAGGTGTCCAGCGAGCAAATGGTTCTTGGTCTTTTAACTATTATGGCAGCGGGGATATAATGCCCACCGAGTGGGCGCTGCTGACGCTGGAAAAAACTGCACCGGCACGGATGCCATCCCTCGATTTAAATTATGACATTGGCGGTAGTGGTTGTGTCGAGCCAGGCAATTTAATAGCCTATAGGATAGATTACAATTATCCAGCTGACCCCAATTTTTCTAATATTAATGATGTAATTATAATCGATTACCTACCACCAGATATAGATTTCAATGATGCCTCAGCCGGAGGCTTATACGATTCTAATAATCATACTGTTACATGGACAATCAGTACACTGTCGCCCGGTGAATCAGGCTTTCTTACTCTGACAGTCGAGGTTAGGCCGCTTTTCGAGCCGGGAGGTGCTATCACAAACTGCTGCGAATTAAAAAGCGGCAATATCAACTATAACACATCTTACGAATACACCCAAATATGTTATCCTCAACCTCATGAAGGCAGAATTTATGTTGATGCGAACGTTTCCGAATGTAATGACTTTTATAATAAGGGTACATCATGGCAGTGCCCTTACACAAAACTTCAGGATGCTCTCTGGAACGCACAATTCGCGTTAGCCGCATCTCCCAGTGTGGATATTTGGGTAGCTGCCGGAACATATAAACCAGATGTTAGTTCAGCGGATCCGAATGGTTCCGGTTTCAGAGAATACGCCTTTAAGTTGTCTAACAATGTAGCTCTTTACGGCGGATTTCCTCCCAGTGGAGGGCCGTGGGAGTCCCGAGATCCTGATGTGTACGAAACAATTCTCAGCGGCGATATTGATTCCAACGACTCATCAGGCTTATCTGACCCCAATCGCGGCGGTAATAGCTGCCATGTTGTAACATCCATAGATGTCAATCAAACGGCCATTCTGGACGGCTTTACCATAACCGCCGGAAATGCCAATGACGAAGAGTACAAATATAACAGTCACCTTGGTGGCGGGATGTACAACTATACTGGTTGCCCGGTTATTAATGACTGCACATTCAGTGATAACAGGGTAACCGCGAGCATAGGCGGCGCTTGCGGTGGCGGGATGTATAACAGCAACGCCAGCCCAGTTGTGACCAACTGCACATTCAGTGAAAACTACGCCGGTGCCTGTAACCCTGGGGGCGGTGGAATCTATAACTACTCTGGCAGTCCGATGTTTATCAACTGTATCTTCAACGAAAACTCGACACCCAGCGAGGATTATTGTGGTGGCTTAGGTGGAGGAATGTACAACGACGACGCCAACTCGACAGTGATCAACTGCACTTTCAGCGGAAATTCAGCCTCGGTAGGAGGAGGGATGCGCAACTATTGGGGCAACTTGACTGTAAAAAACTGCACGTTTTGTGGGAACATAGGTGGCGGAATGTACAATTACATAAGTAATTCGACAATTACCAACTGTACATTTAATGAAAATACGGCTAACAAGGATAGCGCTTGTAGCGGTGGAATATATGACCAATCTGGCAATCCCACAGTAACCAATTGTACCTTCGTTGGAAACAAAGCGCGCTCATCTGGAAGTGTTACTGGCGGCGGAATGTACATTTATTATGGCAATCCCACAGTAACCAATTGTACCTTCGTTGGAAACAAAGCGCGTTCATCTGGAAGTGTTACTGGCGGCGGAATGTACATTTATGGAGGTATTTATAGAAATAGGCCTCTAGTGGCCAATTGCACCTTCGTTGGAAACAAAGCGCGTTCATCTGGAAGTGGTGCTGGCGGCGGAATGTACGGTATTTATAGAAATGGGTCTCTAGTGACCAATTGCACCTTCATTGGAAACAGGGCATACAGCAATAGTGATGGATCTCCACAATATGGCTCCGGCGGCGGGGTGTATATGTATAATAGATTAAGTAGCGATACAAATATTACCAACTGCACATTAAGCGGAAACTTTGCGTATGATCCTTACGGATACTACGGTGGTGGAATATACAGCTATAGTGAAAGATATGATGCAAACGTAACGAACTGTATCCTGTGGGCCAATGAAGGCGAACAGATTTTAGATTATTACGGCACCGTCTTTGTCACTTATAGCGATATCCAAGGTGGCTGGCCGGGCGACGGCAACATTGATGCCGACCCGTGTTTTGTCGACCTTGGTTATTGGCATCCTTATAAAACACCGAACGACGTCAATGACGACTTTTGGGTTAACGGCAACTATCGGTTGTTGCCGAATTCGCCTTGTATTGATGCCGGTGATCTAAATTATTCCGACCCGAACCATCCAAACGACCTCGATGGTAATCCACGAATTGTTGGTGGTCGTATTGATATGGGCGCCTACGAATTTCCTTCAGATTACTGTGTTCACATAGGCGATTTTGATAATTCATGCCGTGTTGATTTTAAAGACTTTGCTATATTTGCATTAGCTTGGCTCGAGTTTGGAGATTCTCAATGGATTTCTGATTGTGATATTAGCCTTCCAGCTGATGGCATCATCGACGAAAAGGACCTCCAAATATTCGCCGAAAACTGGCTTGCAGGTGTTGAGTAGCTATATTTTACGACCTTAGTTTGATACAAAGGCCTTGTGAGCACCGTTGTTTGAAGTTTCCGTGCTTTGCCGTGCCATATTTGAATCTATAGTAACAAAGAGTTCCAAGATATGATTGGCCCTGTTCCTGTGACAACTTCGGAGAAGAGACGCCTGTTGATTGTCCTCCCTGTGATATTAACGAGATTTTTGGGCCGTAACGAACTTCGAAAACTAAACCTCTCTTCTTGCTACAATATCAAGGGACGGCAAGCGTAATGCTTGCCGTCCTGTCCTATGTGCTGTCTGGTGCTACGTGTGGCAATTTGAATTGGTGGGGCAAGGCCCACCCTACCACCTCCGATATTTGGGAATGACAAACCCCGTCATCAAGATGACGGGGCTGCTATGAGGTCAGCCGTCAACGGTTATGATTATTTTTTTTCTGTTTTAATTCATAAGCATCCTT
>Ga0315539_1000270_pt1 | contig 39731 bp, 28 predicted proteins | sample SalMarSW160150MG_FD_203097 | JGI IMG/M metagenome (GOLD analysis project Ga0315539, IMG submission 203097) | Salt marsh sediment microbial communities from the Plum Island Ecosystem LTER, Massachusetts, United States - Salt Marsh Sediment SW1601-150 ...
GAGTAAATGAGCCGGCGATACCAATCGTCCGAAATCCTGCATCCTTAAGAATCTCAGTCACCATTACATTTTCCCGATTTACCATAAATCCATTCCGCGGTGTCCCGTGAGTGTGAGGGTATTTGCCGGTAAACAGGGAAGTATGTGAGGCCAGCGTGGTCGGAACCACGGTCATATAGTTGGTAAAAAGTATTGACTCGGAAGCCAGCTCGTTCAGCCTTGGTGTCCGAATCCAATTGTTGCCGTAGCAACCCAGGTGGTCGCTGCGAGCGGTATCGAGTGAAATTATTACCACGTGCCGGACGGCCTGCGGGCCGTATCGGATCGGTTTATCTTTGCCGCAGCCTCCCGGCAGAACCATATAAGCAACTCCGGCACCCACGAGACTCAAAAAGTTGCGCCGACTCATATTTTTCATAGTATTCTTCATCAATAACGGCTCAAAAAGAACATTAGATTTTACTCATTAGCACCTTAGCGCCAAGGTCGGTCAAGTTTATAAAGCTCCGGGTGTTTTTCAATATCAACTGAGGGTTTTTCCTGTGTGGAGGTCGGAGCCAATTTTTTGGCTTTTTCGGCCGTTTCCACGGCCTCGGCAGATCTTCCCGCAGAGGCATAGGCGGCTACCAGGGTATCCAGCATCTCCGGCCGGTTGTGGTCGGTAAGCTCACAGGCCCGCTCCGCGAGGCGGACAGCCTCGGTCGGGTTGCGCAGCTTCTGGTCCTCAACCGTGGCCATGAGCCAGGCCAGGTTGTTATACGGCTCAGCCCGGTTAGGCTTTAGTCTTATTGCTTCGGTCCAATGTCTAGCGGCTTCTTCGTTTTTGCCTTGCTGATAAAACGCCAATCCTAAATAATTATGTGCATCAGCATGGCAGGGATTAAGTTGGATTACCTTGGTCCAATTATCAATGGCCTCGTTGGTTTTGCCCTGTTGATAAAGTACAATTCCCAGGTTAAATCTTGCAGTCAATAAATCCGGTTTGAGTCTTAAAGCGTGATAATAGTATTCAGCGGCTTCACTGAAATCTCCTTTTCGCGTGAGCGCCCCCGCCAGGTAGTGATGTGCCCAGGCTGAAGCAGGTACAACTTGAAGCGCTTTATGGTATTCTTTTATGGCAGGGTCAATTTGCCCCTTTGCTAAATATGCTCGGGCCCGGTAATAATACCCTCTTGCCGGATTTCCTGTGAAAGGCACAAACTGTCTGGTTGCAAGCGCATAAAAGAAAATCCATATGACTGCCCAAAAGGCGGTCCCGCGAAAATCCTTTCTGCGAAGATACCGTCCTATGCCGTATAGGCCGTAGGCTCCAAAAAGAAGAAGAAATGGAATAATCGGAACCCGGTATCGCGCAGAAATGACAAATGGTAAAGAGGAAATAAAATAGGTCCCGATGAAAAGAATTATCAGCAAAGACATTTCAAATTGTCTTCGGACTTCTATGGAAAACGGCTCTTTTTTTATAGGCCGTATCTTAAGATTAAATATCAATTGAAGCAACCCAGCAAACGCAAACGAAAGAGACACCGGAAATCCCGGGATATATCTGAGTGTTACAGACTGCTGCTTCTCATAGGTGAGTTCCTTGTTGTTGGGTATCTCTGCAGGACCCCAGAAAAGCAGGGCTTTCTTTGCCGTGAGCCTTAAGGCCTTCAGAGGATGTTTACAAATGTAATGAATAGCTTTTTGGGAGAAATAAGATGAAACCTCGGAGTGTTTCATCGGTCTGCCCACAGTTCTTGAAACACCGCGAACAATCTGCGGGTAATCAAAACAACCCCATCTGTCCATACCTGCCAATTGCTGGAGGCCTGGAATCCTCGAATTCACACAGTCACTTTCTTCATTGTTGCCAACATAGAAAGTGATTCCGGCATTAGAGCAAATCAGCACAAAATCATCGGCTACGAGATAGTTTCGTAAAGTTACCGGGGCAATAACAGCGAAGGTGCTTACAAGAAATCCTGCAACTATAGTAACAAAGCGCCTCCTATCATTTCTTCTACGAGCTAACCACCAGGCCCAGAGTAAAACCACGGGCACAAAGAGCAGAATATTGGGTCGAAACAGCGCAAATAGTCCGCAAAATATGCCGGCGGCAATACCGCGCAGGTATGTAAACTTTACGGTCCACAGGCAAAGAATATTCATAAGGCAAAGAACGCAAAAGATAACAAGAACCGGTGCAAGCAGCTCACCTTCGAAAAAAATGAAAATCCAGTAAACGGACATCAGACCGGCCAAAATTAAACCCACAGCACGCCCAAACAAAGACCTGCCGAGAATATAGGCCAGCACGCAGTTAACCAGTCCCAGTGCCATTTGAACGATTCTCACAGCCAGAAAGCTCGAGCCGGATAACAAATACACCAGGGCTAAAAAGTAAAAGTAGCCGGGAGGCCGTAAATAGGGAGTGCTTCGAACCTCCGGGTCATTTCTGTTATCAGGGACAGGCCATTCACCGGAGGCCAATCCTCGTGCCCAGTAGTCATGGTATGCTGCATTGACCATCGGAACGGTAAAATCCGGATTTTTACGAATCTCCGAAAGATATAAGCCCCTCAAAACTAAACCTGTCAAGAGTATGGCTGTCAGGATTAATATTTCTGAAGTCCGCAGAGTTTTTTGAGATTTCTGTTGGTTATCCATATATCTATTCGGTTTTCCGATAAGGGCGACCGAGCTTGTATAGTTCCAGGTGTTTCTCAATATCAGTTGCAAGTTTTTCCTGTCCGGATGCCGAAGCCAATTCTCTGGCTTTTTCGGCAGTTTTCACGGCGTCGGCAAATCTTCCGGCAGAGGCATAGGCAACGGCCAAGGTGTCCAGCATCCCCGGCTGTTTGTAATTAGTAAGTTCACAGGCCCGCTCAGCCAACCGGACCGCTTCGGACGGATTGCGAAGCTTTTCGTCCTCAACAGTAGCCAAGAGCCAAGCCAGATTGTTTCTCGGCTCCGGCCAATTAGGCTCTATTCTTACCGCCTCGGCCCAGTACTTAACGGCATCTTTAAGCTTGTTCTGTCTGTAAAACGCCGTACCCAAACTGTTTTGCACTTCTGCCCAGTCGGGCCTTTGCTTTACCGCTTCAAGCCAATGAGCAATGGCATCCTCGATCCTGCCCTGCCGATATAACTCATTTGCCAGAGTGTTATGCGCATTGGGATCGTCCGGATTTTGACTGAGTATTTCCATGTACTGCGAAATGATTCTTTCGCGTCTCTGTTTTTCAGCCAGAAGCTTTTTAAGGTTGTCTTGTGCACTAGGCAGAGACGGGTCTATTCGCACCGCTTCACGCCACAATTTAATCGTTTCTTCAAATTTGCCCTGTTGATAGTATACAGAGCCTAATCTGTAAAGTACATCGGCCTGGTCAGGTTTGATTTGTATTGTTATGTTAAACTGCTTAATGGCCTCGTCGTATTCGCCCAATTCACAAAACGCCGAAGCAAGCATATTGTGAATCATAAACACGGGCTTGGTAAGCTCGTCCTTTTGCCGTGAGTTTTGTGGAGTTTCCTTTTCAAGCAAGGCCAGATATTTTAAATTATGAGTAACTGATTCTGTAAAATCGCCCGCTGAAAAAGTAGCACGGGCCAGCAAAAAATGAGTATCTATTATTCCCGGCCATCGCGCAAGCATTTCGTCACAAATGGTTTTGGCCTTTTCATATTCTCGTTTAAAAATCAGAAAAACAGCTTTTTGATTACAAACATGGTAATCAACGTAGTCTTTAGGATCGGCCCTGGACGAGTCGACTCCGAAGCTTGTCTGGGCAACCATACCTCCGACGTAACCAAGGCTTTCAAGCCTTCTCCTGCTCTCGGCATCCAACACAAACGAGCTTTCTTCTTTATCTGTTCTGGCCTGCTCGGATAAAATTAGACGGAGCTGATGCTGCAAAAGTTCGGCACGTTTAGGTTCCGCTGTCAGAAGATTCTCTTCTTCATCGGGGTCCTGCTTTAAGTTATACAACTCCGGCCTGGTGGTCTGAATATATTTCCAGTGATTGGTTACAACGCTTAAAAGTGGATTACATTTATATTTCGTGGGCGTAAAAGATTCACAGTAAACGTATCTTTCAGGGACGGGACTGACGGTTGTCGCATCTATATACTCACGGAGGTCTTTCCCATGTATGTCCAGGGGCGATGGAATCCCAATATATCCAAGAATGGTAGGCACTATGTCCACCAGGCCGACAACCTCATTTATCATCCGGGTCTTTTTGATTCGGGGCGGCCTGATAATTAGAGGTACTTTTATTGCACCTTCATAAAGTAAATATCCATGCTCCAATTCGCCATGTTCACCTAATAATTCGCCGTGGTCGCTTGTAATAATAAGCAGTGTCGAATCATATAAACCCAGGCTTTTCAGTTTCGTAATTACCCGGCCGACGCACCAGTCAACGTAAGATACCTCGCCGGCGTAAAGACTATCTGCATAGTCCGTGGCGAATGGCTCCGGCGGCTCATAGGGAGTGTGTGGGTCATAATAGTGCAGAAAAAGGAAGAATTTTTCTTTACGATGCTTACTCAACCACTCACAGGCGAATTGACTTGCCTCGGCGCCACGCCGTTCAATATATTCGCCCAAACTTAGCGCTTCCACAAAGTGGTCATTATACTCATCAAAGCCCTGGTCGAGACCAAACTGTGAATCAAGGATAAACGAACCGACTACAGCACCGGTCACATATCCGTGTTCCCTGAGTATTTCGGCAATGGTGACATTGAACTGCCCAAACTTATAGTTGAGGTTGTCGTGCACCTGGTGATATGGAGGAATTGTGCCGGTCAGCATCGAGCTGTGCGCCGGCAGAGTAAGTGGAACGGGTGAGACGACATTTTTAAAAAGCATACCCTGCTCTGCAACAGCATCAATATTGGGGGTGGTTTTACGTCCGTATCCATAGCAGCTCAGGTAATCTGCCCGACAGGTATCTATACTGATGAGAATGACGTTTTTAACCGTCTTTCTCCAATGCAATATTAACAATACACCGACTGTTACAATTACAATCACGGCAAGGAAAAACACTATGCGTGTTCTGTTAAAACCTGTAGTTATCATTTCTATAGATATACCTCAACTGTCTTATATTTCTGTATTTTACTCCACGTATCCCAGTGAGCGTAAAACCTCCAGGCTTTCAATGTCTCTGCTTTCAAAGAAGGTAACATCAGGATGCAAGCGCATCTGACGCATCCAGTCATGCAACATCTTCTGCAACCCTTTACACACTTCTACCTGCTTATCAGCTAAATTATGCAACTCATCCGCATCTGTTGTCAGTTCGAATAATTCAATATTTCGTCCCATATTCCAGATAAGCTTGTGGCGGGTTGTTCTGATTGCCCGCATTTTGTAATCTATTGAGTTGGTATCGAATTCAGGATATTTTCCCTTCATAAGCCCTATACCACTCAACGGCCGTTCGTTACTGGCAACCACAAATGAACGACGGGGTCGCTCTTCGCGGGCCAGACTCATCTCGACTGAACTGTGCGTTCGCTTTCCACCGCTGAATCCGCATAAATCCAAAATAGTAGGTGCGATATCCACCAGATTTACAAGTTCTCCGGATACGCCCCCGGGCTTAAACAGCCTTGGGTACCGAATAATCAGAGGAATATGCAGGGTTGTCTCGTACATACTTAAGTTATGGTCGATACGTCCGTGTTCCCCGATGTTTTCGCCGTGGTCCGAGGTTACAATCATGACTGTTTCGTCCATAATACCAGAACCACTCAGGCAATCGAGGATTTGGCCTACACAGTCGTCGGCGAAGGCAATCTCCCCGTCGTAAAGGTCGCTTAGTATGCGAAAGTCCTTTTCGTCAAATTCTATTCTGCCTGCAAGATGGGCCCACATACTTGTAACATCGGCCATTCGATTGACTTCTTCGTTGTTGTACCCGCGGCTAATAAAGCGGGACAGGAAAGGCTCAGGCGGCCGGTAAGGTAGATGTACCATATTGAGATTAATGAACAAGAAGAATGGTTTCTTTTTCACTTTGCGTTCCTTGAGCCAGGAAAGCACCTTTTCTGTAGCAACAATCTCCAACGGCCCGGTTGCCGGATTGTTTTCGCTGCGCCACATCTCGTGGAACTCACTGAAGCCCTTTGCGAATCCACGCTCCTTGCTTACCCAGGCGTTGCAGGTAAAAGCAGCCGTTTCGTAACCGCCATTTGCCAGCACTTCAGCCAGTGTCGTGTTGACGTGAGGCAGATGCAATGTCTCCGATGTTGCACCCGCCTGCAGTGGATAAAGGCCGGTCAGCAGCGAAGCGTGCGAAGGCAATGTCCAGCAGTACGGCGCATAAGCTCTTCGATAAATGACTCCCTCACGGGCAAGAGAGTCGATATGTTGGGTAGTCTTACGCGAGTAGCCCATATAGGAAAAACGGTCCGCCCTCGCTGTGTCCAGGACGATTAGCAGGACATTAGGACGATGACGCGATTTTCGAAGGCGTCGGATGAAAGTATATCCGGCCAACGCAAACACAAGGGCTGGTACAGCACTTAGAACCTCCCGGCGAGTTAACTTGCCGGCTTTTTTCATCATTTGTCAATCTCCAGTGCCAGGTTGTCGTGGTACTTTTGTCCGGCCTTGAATAATTCCAGATGCTCGCGAACCTGTTCTGCTTCACTCTCTCGGCCGTTACTCTGGGCTAAATTAAGTCCCTTTTCTGTCGTCTGCACCGCATCTTTGAATCTGCCTGCCGCTGCGTAGGCAACACTTAGGATGTCCAGTACGTCGAGGTTTTCATAATCAGTAAGCTCGACGGCACGTTCCACGAGCCGAACGGCCTCGGCCGGGTCGAAAACATACATTTGTTTTGGTGCGGCAAACTCAAGGCGTGGCCGATTGTCGGTGTGGATAGGACCCGGGCCGCACAGGCCGGTAAGACCCGACAAAAAGAAACAAACAACAACGAGCAGCGTTACTCTGCTGATTTGTCGCGCCTGAATGTCGTCTTTTGCCATTTTCTTATAGCTCCCCCATAAAAAAAAGACACGATTCTTCATTAATACTACATCAGACAATTTATTTAGCCATTATAGCACGGTAGAGACGATTTTCCAATTGTTTGCCCAATATCGGATGAGACGACTGGAGTCTATTGGATTCAGGTGTTTACCCTTGTTGTGGGAGGAGCCGTGGACTGAGGACCGTTGGCGGGAACTTCGAGATATTTTTTATTTTGTTTTCCGGCGACCAGTCTCAAAGTAGTTAGTTCTCAGCACTCATGCACCAGTTCACAGAAAGCATACTGAAGTCAAGTATATCGACGCGATTATCAGCAGGAACACTAATATCGCAGTCAGGTTCCCATTGAGCACCCCCGGCTTCGCTCAGCCAGGCCGGCGTGAATATAGCCAGGTCCGCTAAGTCTACGTCCCCGTCTTCATCAAGGTCACCGGCAATCGGCCAGGTAATCCAACTATCGCCGTAAGCATATCCACTTATGCTTTGGCCCTTACAATAACCTTTAACAGTTATCAAAGCTGCCGGCTGGTCCTGGCCCTGGGCGGCATTCGGCTCAATCTCAAAAACGTAATACGCATTGTCAGAAGGCGTAGGATAGCTTCCATCAGGTGGGCCTAACAGGCTGCCGCGTAAATTGAAGTACGGTATCCCGGATTTTATATAGAGAAAATCTGTCACTTCCGGAATGGTATGCACATGGCCCTGAAGCACGGCCTGGACATTATAAGATTCAAGGATGGCCTGTATCTCCTGCCAGTCACCGCGTGTGGCTAAATAACCTGCACTATCATGCAGATGGACGTGAGAGAATACTACGATGGGTAAGGATGTGGCCGCCAGGTTATTATTGAACCAGGTTCGCTGCGCTTCATACAGGCAACTTTCTACATGTCCAAGCATAACAAAATGCACTTCCTGCTTATCAAAAGAATATGATATAGTAGTCGGAAAGTCTGCCGGCTTGCCCACAGACCAATAGTCATTCATATCGGGCGGGTCCTGCGGTATCACTGCTTTATACGATGCCCAACCTCCTGACCATCTCTTATACTCGTGGTTTCCTATAAGATAATGTATTTCACCCGACCAGTTATTTTCGAGCGCATCGGTAATTTCCGTCAATTCAACGCTGGGCTCGTAAGATGCTATCCTGTCAACCATATCACCGAGGTCAACACAAAAATCTACGTCTCCCCGTGCCTCCATAGTCTCGGCAAAAGCAGTCATTCTCTCAGGAGCGTTTGAGAACCATCGTCTTTCGCCCGGCCACACACCAATCTTCAGGTTAAAGTCAGCGTGTCCGTTATGAACATCTGCTATCGCGCCGAATCTTACCTCTTCCACTGACCTTGCCTGTGACTGAATGAAGACGGGGAGAATGAGAAATGCCGTCAACACAACCCATAATCTTTTCTTCCTGCTCACTTTCAAAACCCATTAACACACTTATACTCTGGCCACGTCAATGCGTTATATTTAACAAAAAGCGACCTCCTCAAGCTTGTCTGCATTGATATAGATTGTATGTATTATATCTGAAAAGGCTAAAAAAGTCAAAGCAAAATCATCCTACCGGCCGGCAAAGAAAGGCGGTTTTCATTATTAGTTTCCAATACTCTTATGCCATTGTACGGAAAATACAGCAAAGTCCCGCGGATTTATATGATTACCGGCAGGGATGTAAATGCCACAATCAGGATTCCATTGAATGTGCCCCGCCCTGCTCAGCCAGGCCAGCTCTCGCTGTATCCAGGATGATTAGCAGGATATTCGAACGATGGCGCGATTTATGAAGGTGTTTGATGAAAGCGTATCCTGCCAACACAAGCAAAAGGGCCGATGCAATACCCAGAACCACACCCACAAGTCAATCGCCAGCTTTTTGTATCGCCGGTTACTCTCCAGTTTCAGGTGGTTTTTGACTTGCGCGCCATCTGCGGGCGGCAATAGCTTTTTCCCAATTTTCCCTGGCCGCAAGGTAATCGGGTTTCAACCGCAGTGCCTCTTCATAGTGGGCTATTGCCTCGTCAATTCGGCCCAGCTTATGCAGGGCAACAGCCAGGTCATTATGCACCTCGGGGTTCTCGGGTATTAACTCGAGCGTTTTGCGGTAATAGACAACCGCCTTATCCAACAGCCTAATTTGCTGATACAAATCCGCCAGTGTAAAATAGCTAAGCGCCTTGTTCGGCAATTCATCGATTCTGCTTTCCAGAGATTTTATCTGGGCCGACCTGCACCTGCTGGCAAGCTGCGGGTCCGTGAGTATGGAGTAATCAACTTCATTATTTGCAGAGTATGTTTCTATAAGCTTAAAGAATCGCTCTTTTTGTTCCGGCGTGGTCCGGGAGAGGTCGACCATATTCGCAAATGGCTTGTGAACGGAAAGTGCAAACGCCGCAAAATCGATTTGGGTATCGATGTCAGTTACAAGCTGGCTACATATCATTGCTGTTTTGCGACTGAGCCACTTTCCAGAGCGAATCTTCTCTTCAATTGCCGGGTCGTTAAAATACATTTGCTTTGGTGCGGCAAACTCAAGGCGTGGTCGATTGTCTGTATGGACAGGGCCTCGGCCGCACAGGCTCGAAAGGTCCTCGGTTACGATGAGCCTGTAGAGCAACTCAGCCCTGCGCAGAGTTATATTCTCCGAGAGCTGGGCATATTGCAGGTTGCGCCGCGCGTTCTCCCTCGAGAAACCGCCGGTCCCTTTGAATCCAATCATCAGGTAATCATCGGAGCTGGCACGCGCCAAGAGGCTTTTGGGAAAAACATGCACTAAGGTCCTGACAACAAGGGAGAAAGCCGGCCAATCCATCTGGTAAGAGTGAATCCATTGACAAAATATGCCATCCTCGTTGAGTCTATCTTTAACAAGGCCAAAGAACTGTTTGGTAAACAAGGCTGCGACGCCCGCCATCCAGGGATTCGAAGGCTCTGAAGTAATCACATCGTATTTTCGTTGAGTTAACTGCAGGTGTGCCCGCCCGTCCTGAATAATCAATTGCGTCTTAGGATTAGAAAGCACATTATTATTCCAGGGAATGAAAAAATCACTGGCCTCGACCACCTCCGAACTGATTTCGAGAACATCCACCCGCTCAACCGGATAGTAGAGCGCTTCACCGGCAGTCACGCCGCTGGCCAATCCCAGGATCATAACCGTTTTGGGATTAGGATGGACAAGGAGTGGAAAGTGCGCCAAAAGGGTCTGAGTAGCCATATCTCCTCTGGAGGAAGCGTCTATTTTCCCACTGATTGCGAGATTATAGTCAGGGGTACCAAAGGCGTCTATCATTCTTAATACGGTGACAAAACCACCGACACCGTCCCCATAGTATACAAGTTCGCCGCTTTCTTCCTCAGTAAGTATTTTCGGCCCACGCCACAATGCCTCAAGCCAACCGGAACTCTTGAGTTTGGAACTGATGGCTTCTAACCGATAATACCTTCCCTGGGAAAGAAGCTGCCGGTTCCACTTCGGCAAATGAAAACAAAGAAACAAACCTGCCAGAGCGGGCACAGCAAGAGCTATCCATCTAAAACTGTATTGTTTATTTATCAGTACGAGATAACCGATGACAACCAGCGAAACAAGAATTTGCAGGCCGACAACCAGACTCAAGCCGTTTTCCTTACCTAAAAGCGGGATTAGCACAAAGCCGGCGCAAAATGAGCCTAGCACGGCGCCAATAGTATTGATCGAATAGGCAAAACCGATTGACCTGCCCACTTTCGAAAGGGATTTAGTGAGAAGCTTACTGACCAGAGGAAAAGTAGCGCCAAGGCAAAGTGTAGGCAAAAGCATGAAAGCGAATAAGATGAGTCCTTTGGCTATATTGAGTAAAGCGAACCGGTTCTGGAAATGGTACAGCAGCTTAGCGAAGAAAAACTGACTGTTGCCCAGAATCTGACTGAGTCCCAGTGCCAATATCGCCGCTGCAATCTGAGTCGATACCAGAAGCATAATGGGCCTTTTGACCCTGTCGGCGAACCACCCAAAAAGCATACTGCCCAGAGCCAGCCCGGCAATGAACGTAACCAATACAATAGTGAACGAGTAAGTTGTTGGCCCGACAATCAACGCCAGCAGCTTGGTCCATATCACCTCATACGACATAGCACAAAAGCCGGAGACGGCAAAGATTATCAGTGCAGCGGTCGATGCGCCCGTATATCGCTGCCCCGATTCATCGGGGTTGCTTACAGAGACCGGCTCAGGTTTTTTCGAATCCGCGGTTGAATCACCGGGGCTTGTATGCCGGAATTTTATCCGGGAGCTGACAACAATACAGGATAAACCGATAGCTGCGTTCATCAGAACTGCAAACGCCAACGTACCTAACATACCCAGCAGATTTATCAGCCAAAAACCGCATAAAAGAGAGCCGAGAGCCGCGCCGATAGTATTCAGCCCATATAGCCGGCCGGCATGCGTACCCAGATGAGAAAGCCTGGCTACGTAGAACCTGCACAAAACCGGCAGTGTGGCTCCCATACAGATGACCGGCACCACCAAAAGCAAAAAGCATCCGAGGAAAGTAAGAATGTTATAAAGCAGGAAATGATTGAATAGTTGATTGTAAATAACAGCATAAAGAGGCCTGAAGACGATTAGCAGCACAGGTAAAACAAGCCCGTAGCCGCCGATGGCAAGTTCCAGAATACCATAGATTCTGACCAGTTTCAGCGGCTCTTTAACTCGGTCTATGGTTCGGCCGGCTATATAACTGCCCAGCCCAAGGCCGCCCATAAAGACGGTTAAGACGATACTCACCGCAAACGGCGCGCAACCAATGACCTTGACAATCATCCTCGTCCATAGAATCTCATAAATCAGACCGGTAAGACCCGACAAAAAGAAACAAACAACAACCAGCAGCGTTACTCTGCTGATTTGTCGCGCCTGAATGTCGTCTTTTACCACTTTCTTTAGGTCCCTTAGTGAAAAGAGTGTGATTTATTGTTAAGGCTATATTGGACAACTCATTTGGTCATTATAGCACGGCAGGAGTGACTTTCCAATATTTACACCTTAACCAATTGTGACGACGGCAGCCTGCTTGACTGGTTCTCCCATCGTCATTAAGGTGGAGTCATGGCTTAAGGACCGCTAAGAGGAGTTTCAAAATATCCTGATTATCACGCCGATGGGGCCTGTGGAGGATTTGTGCGTAGAACCGGTCTATAGAAAAAGAGGCAAGTCCGAAAACTTGCCTCTTTTCGTCAACGTATTCTTCTGTTCCTGGTTAGGCCTATCTACGACGTCGCAGGAAGAGTCCGCCAAGACCCAGCAATGCAATCGTCATCGGCTCAGGAATCTGGTGAATCACAAGGTCACCAAGGTCACCTTCAAGCAGAGGTTCCCAATCGGGATAGGGCGTCATCGGAGTCACGCTACTATTAACGTACTGGGAATATCGGCTATCCACGTCCTGCAGCGTCAGGTCAACAACGACTTCGCCCTCACCATCACAGTGGATAATCAGGTTCCAGATCAGAGTCGCTTCACCTTTGATAAGGCCTTCAAGCACACCACCCGACATTTTCGCAATCTGGTTGTCTACAATCAGTGGGTCCGACTGGCTCCAGACACTGAAGTCCGCGTGGTGCTGAAGGTCATCTACCCATTCGAATACACCGGGGCTGACCATTATCTCTTTCTGAACCACGCTGAGCGTGCCGGGACCGGAAACGTGCAGATCCACACCCACGCTGTCAGTTCCGTAACCATCGAATGCAGGATAGCCCGGATACGGGTTGTTATTCAGTACGATCTGAATCGCGATAGTCTCGCTTGGCACCAGCGGATCCTCTGACGTACCGGCATGACCCATGCTGCCTCCACCAACTGCAACCACATCGATAACAGTCGCGCTTGCCATAGAGGCCATTCCAAGAACCAGCATCAATGCTAATACCTTTTTCATCATTACTAAACCTCCTTCTAATTTTCTCTGCCCTTCAGCAGCCTGCTCTCCTGGAGCAAACTGCCTCGTCAGAGTCACATTGACCTAAGTAATACAATACTCAAAACTACTTACTTGCCAGTTGCTCCAATAACCAAATTTCACGGCTTGTAAATCTCGTTGATATCGCCTTTCGGACAATCACCAGGCACGGTTCCTACTGCGAAAGCATCCTTGAAAACCTGGAAGTCACCGAGGGTAATCGCCCCGTCTCGGTTATAATCAGCGCAGGGATCGTAATTCACGTCTACGTCTTTTACAGCTCCGAAAGCGTCCTTGAAAACCTGGAAGTCACCGAGAGCAATGACAAGGTCATCGCCGACGGTGTCACCATGACACTGTCCGAGCCAATCCCAGCAAGGCGGATACGGCCAACCAAACGAAACGTCGCAGCCGGTGCTTACAAAGCTGGAAGGGGGATTGCCGTCTTCCATCACAACACCGCCGCGGGTGGTCTCAACAGTAATGCTTACGTGACAAGAAGTTTCGTTGCTGTCGCCAAGCTGCATCCTGCACAACATACCGTTGTTTCCCGGCCCGTCGAGATTCGGGTCGTAGAGTGAACCCATCTCGAGAATCACACGACTTGTACCTAATCCAGTACCCCCTGCACCCGGGTCGTAGCTCGGTGCAACGGGAGTGTTCCAGACCGGATTTTCCACGTCGGTAAGGTCAATCGTGCCGGGGAAAATCCCATACTTGTCACCGGTACCTCCGCTGTAATTCGTAACGCTGGAGATAGTCGTACAGTTCGCATCGATACTGACGTCGAGCGCAAAGGCCCTGACCTTATTCGGCTCAGTATTGACGTAATCAATACGAACAAGGCCCTCGCCCTCGTCTGTACATGTAATGGTCACTGTACCCAGTGCCGGTGTGGCAAGCAGTAGAGCCATCATTACAAATATACTTCTCTTCATAGCTCATACCATCCTTTCTTCTTTACAGGGCTCCACACCCTGCAATGTCTTGGTCATCGTACATCTAATACGCGTCTTAACAAAATTCCTTTCCCACTTAATACTTGTGCCGTTGATACTTCTCCCAGGCTTTAATGTACCCATAACTACCAAGAATTTAGACAACCTGGAAAACGGCTGTTGGCCGGCAGGAAACAGCCAACTCAAGGAGATTGAGTATTAACCCATCCTCCTTTCCAACAGGTTAGAAACTTCTCTTCAACCTGCTTCCTTAACAGGAGTACTTATAACACTTAGTGCCTTTACCGCACCATAGCAAAATTAGGTGAAAGTTCATTATTTACAATATCAGAAACGGTAGTACAAATCAAGAACAAAAAACCGGATTTTTTAAAAAAAAGTAATATCCCGGCGAGAGCAACAGGGCTTAAAGGAGTGTTTATGTCCACAAATGTGGCCGATTTGACTTTTTAAACTCCGGTTTGTCGGAGCTGCCACGGCCTTTAACCACAGGGCAATTTCCTCAAAAAACCAAAATCCTTTGAAAAATTTTGCCACTTCAACAAAACTTTTGCAGATTTTTCACTTTCCTTGTATATGTCACTTTTATCGTGCATATGGTAAAGGGCAGATTGACGGGTGTAAGACTGGTAATGCTCGCCGCTACGGCAGCTCTTATCATAATGGGGATTATGAGTATTTATGCCACCGAGCATCCTGCAGAACTAATGCAAAAGAGTAATCCGGCCCGCCTATACCAGATCTGGCAAAGGCAAATTCTCTTTGTCTTTGTCGGCATGGTTGCAGTTATCATAATCAACGCCATTCATTACCGACGCTTAGGCCGTGTAAGCTACTGGTTGTACGCAGGGATACTTGTACTATTGGCAGTACTTTTACTCGGCAAGGTACTTGATATCCCGTTTGTCCCACAGCGTCGCGGCGCCCACCGCTGGATTCAGCTTCCCGGGCTAACCTTTATTCGAATGCAGCCTTCGGAATTCTGCAAACTTGCGTACATACTGGCTCTGGCCTGGTATCTTCGCTACCGAAGCAATTACCGCAGATTCGCCGCGCTCATAGGTCCTTTTATCCTCACACTGCTGCCGATGGTTTTGATTCTTGCCGAGCCGGACCTCGGTACGGCGCTGTTAATGATGCCTGTCTTCTTCGCTATGCTTTTTCTCGCCGGTGCAAAGGGCAAACACCTGATTGTTATGGTATTATTAGCACTGCTGATAACTCCGCTTATCTGGCGCCATCTGCCGGACTATCAGCGAATGAGAATAAGCAGTGTGCTGCTTCAAAATTCCTGGGTCAGGCAAAAGGCCCGAGCCAGCCAGAGCTTCAAAAATATCCTTGTCGGCACGAAGTATGACGTCAGGAACTGGGAAAGAAATGAGGGCTATCAACTAATGCACTCAAAATTTGCCGTCGCATCGGGCGGCCTCGGCGGCCACGGCTACAGACACGGACCATACGTCAAATACGACTTCCTGCCGGACCGTCACAACGATTTTATTTTTGCCACAATCGCCCATCAGTGGGGCTTCCTGGGCTGTCTGGTTTTATTGGCACTCTATGCAACAATTGTTGCCTGCGGACTGGAGATTGCATCGCACAATACAGACCCGTTCGGCCGATTCGTTGTGGTGGGGATTATCGCAATGTTTGTGGTGGAAGTTATTGTCAATATCAGTATGACGATAGGACTGATGCCAATAACCGGCCTGACACTGCCGTTAGTCAGTTACGGCGGCTCAAGCCTTGTGGTCAGTATGGCCGCCATTGGGCTTTTGAATAATATCGGCAGATGCAGGCCTTTTACAGTTGCCCGCACATAGTCTCAAGCCCAGGATTACCAATTTTACTGACGCTGCAATACCATTACGCCATAAGCCGGTAGAGTTAACCGGCCGGTTATCTCTTCGCCCGTCAGCATATCGCGGAAACTGGCTGAGGCCAACTCAACACTTTGCCGGCAGGCAGTGAAATTCATAATAAACATAAACTGCTGATTGCCGTCGGTGCGTGTCCGGGCCATAACGCCGGTCGGCATTTCGGCCTCGACGTCCTGCCTCAGGTCCAATTTGCTTACGAGGTGGTTATAGAAATTCTTAAGGAATCTTTCTTCATTACGTGAGGTGATATAATAGGCCTTGCCTTTGCCGAAATCGTTGACTGTTAGTGCGGGCCAGCCGGCATAAAAATCATCGGTGTAGGTCGCCAGCACCCGGGCGTTCTCGACGTGAATCAGCTCACACAAATCCCGGGCCTGATATTTATCTGAAAGCCCCAGCTCATTGCCCTCCACTGGAATAATATAATTAGAATCTTTGTCATAGAGCGCATCGATTTCCTCCGACCATATTCCCAGCACCTTACGCAGCGGGCCGGGGAAGCCGCTCAGGAAGCATAAATCATTTTCATCCACAATCCCGCTCCAGTAGGTGGCAACAAACACGCCCCCATCTGAGACAAACTTCTCGATGCGCTGGGCAACGCCGTCGCGAACCATATAAAGCATTGGGGCAATCAGTACCTTATATCTCGAAAAGTCACTGTCCATATCAACGACGTCAACCGGCACACTCCTCGACCAGAATGGCTGATAATGGGCCATACATACCGGTATATAGTTTTTCTCCCAGCGGAGTCCTTGCGCGCCGTCGATGGCCCAGCTATTCTCCCAGTCATATATAACAGCTACCTGTGATTTCGTGGTCGTGCCGATGAGGTCATCGAGCTTTTTCAGGGTCCGGCCTACCTCGGCAACGTCGTTGAAAACGCGTGTATCCTCGCGGCCGGAGTGGTCAACGACCGCACCGTGATATTTCTCTGCTGAGCCGCGGGACTTTCGCCACTGGAAGTACTGAACCGTATCCGAGCCGTGAGCGACAGCCTGCAGTGATGTGAGCAAGTGCATACCCGGCCTTTTGAGTTTGGAGACCCTCATCCAGTTGGTCATACTCGGTGTGCTTTCCATCAGCATGAAGGGCTGGCCGTTTTTCATACTACGGTACAAATCGTGCACAAAGGCGACCTGCGAGGCGAGCTTCCAGTCTTCCTGCTGGCCATGCCAGCGGGGGTAGCTGTCCAGGGAGACAACATCGAGCTCTTTCGCGAATTTCCAGTAATTCAGGCATTGATTAATGCCCATAAGGTTAGTGGTGACGGGCACATTCGGCGTCAGCTCGCGAAGCGGCGCAATCTCTGCCTTGAAGAAATTGATGGTCTGGTCTGTAACGAACCGCCTCCAGTCGAGACCAAGCCCGTTAATGCAGCCCTCACCTAATGGGCCGGGCGGTTCAATCTGCTGCCAGTCAGTGTAGGTATGGCTCCAGAAGGCCGTCCACCAGGCGTGATTGAGCTTATCCAGGCTGTCGGCATATTTGTTCCTTAACCATTTTCGAAACGCCTCCTGACACAACTCGCAATGGCAGTCTCCGCTGTATTCGTTCGAGATGTGCCATACTAAAAGCGCGGGATGGTCCTTGTAGCGCTCGGCTAGGTGAGTATTGATAATTCGGCATTTTTCGCGATAAATCGGCGAGGTATAACAATGATTGTGCCGGCCGCCGTGAAAAATCCGCCGGCGGTCGGGAGTCACGCGAAGCACTTCCGGATACTTATGGCTCATCCAGGCCGGCCGAGCACCGCTGGGTGTCGCCAGGACCGCGTAGGCGCCGTTCTCGGCGAGCTTATCCATTATATTATCAAGCCAGCCGAAGTTGAATTTGCCCTCACTCGGCTCGAGCGCCGCCCAGGCGAATATGCCGACCGACATCACGTTGCAGCCGGCCAGCTTCATCAGCCGTATGTCCTCCTGCAGAATTTCCGGCGTCTTTATCCACTGCTCGGGATTGTAGTCACCGCCGTGGAGAAAATGGGGGCACTTTTTGTTAATCGGCGGGTAACGGTCTTGCATATCTCGTTCTCCTGATAAACTCCGGTAACCAGAAAGGCTAATAACTTCACCCCGCGCGGTCAATGAAAATTGCAGCTACTCCAGGTCCTGGAAGTCAATAATCAGCCAGTCTGATTTTCTGGAGGATTTCGCGGCCGCCTGCTGATAAGAGTTCCTCGGCAAGCTGTTCCGCGCAGGATTGTGCCTCATTGAGCACAGCCGAGTGTAAGCGTCTAATAAGGATTTGGCCTTCAAGGTCGGCAATCATTGCATCAATCACTAGCTTCCCATCAACTACTCTTGCATAGGCGCCAAGCGGAATTCTGCAGCCGCCGTGCATAGCGGCCAGCACACTTCTCTCGGCCTCGGTAGCAATCCGGGTTGGCTTATCATCAAGCTGCGAGACTAAAGCAATCAGTTCCGTATCCTCGGCACGGGCCTGAACGGCCAGGGCGCCCTGGCCTGGCGCAGGGAGAAATTCTTCCGGGGCGAGTACAGCGGAAATTTTGTCCGCAAGGCCGAGCCTATTCAGCCCGGCGCAAGCAAGGATGGCAGCATCTATCTCGCCGGTGGTGACTTTACGTACTCTGGTCTCAACGTTTCCTCTAAGCGGTACAATCTTGAGGTCGCTTCTGAAGTGGCGCAGCAGTGCGATACGCCTTGGGCTGGATGTGCCGATAGTGGCGCCGACAGGTAAATCACTTAGCGAACCGACTTCCTTTTTAGAAGCCACCAATGCATCTGCCGGGTTTTCTCTTGTGGGTATCGCCGCGATTACCAAGTCGGCTGTGCCTACGGTGGGCAGGTCTTTTAGGCTGTGCACGGCCAAGTCCGCCCTGTCGTCCAGAAGAGCGGCCTGCACCTCCGAGGTGAATATACCTCTGGCCTCTGACTTATGCAGGAAATCCGTTTTGTCGCGGTCGCCTTTTGTGGTTATGGTAATTAGAGAGACTTCGAAATCGCCGGCGAGATTACGCAGCAAGCCTGCGACGAGCTCGGCCTGAATAATCGCGAGTCTGCTGCTGCGTGTAGCAATCCTGATTTTCTTCATCCGCCTGCCCCGGTAAATTCAATTCCAGCAGTTCCCGGTGAGTTCTACATCATTAACAGCGGTAATGCAAGTGATACCTGCTGCCTGCTGAGTTAAGATTGAAGGATGCGACCTGCTCTGATAGAATACCGGCCGAAAGGATAATCGAGTGAAATTCAGAGGCGGTTATAATATTGCATTGAAGGGCCGGCCGAACAGTGAGGTTAAAACGCTGCCCGAGCCGGATGCGCTTTATCTGCCGCTTCAAACCAGCAGGTTTAGCTTCAGCGAGGTTTGTGTAGAAGACGGCCAGCAAGTGAGTCTCGGCGAAGTACTGGCAAAGGACCCGAATAACCACTCAGTGCCGCTACTCGCTCCACGGGCGGGGCTTGTTAGACTAAAAACAGCAGAGAACCATATAGTGCTTGAAGATATAGCCGAAGCCCCAAAGCATCTGCACGACGTTGAACAGACGGCACCGCACATAGCCCAACAGATGGGAAGCGGCGGCATTTTGCGTTATAAACTGCTGACGTTAGGGGCGTGGCAGTTCTTCTACGACGCTCACAGCGGCTCTTTGCCTGACCCATTCAAAGTCCCGCAGGCAATTATCGTCTCGACCATAAGCTGTGAGCCTTTCATGGCCAGAGGAGATGTACAGATTCGCCGGGACCTGCAGGCATTCGGCAGAGGGCTGGAGGGCCTACAATCACTTCTGGAATACGAGCCTATTTATTTAATTGTGCCGGATATCGCCTCGGACTTTGCCCGGCGCCTCAGGCAGAACGTACGAGGATACGCGTGGATAAAAATAGTAGAAGTTCCGCTGACGTATCCCAATGATAATTTTACGATTCTGGCGAGGAATCTTGGACTGAAGCCGGACAATGGGCCGGTCTGGGCGCTGCGGGCTGAGGGCGTACTTGCAGTTGACCGGGCCTTGACTGAATCGAAGCCTTGTACTGAACGGATTATTTCAATTGGCGGCCCGGCAGTCAAGACAGCCGAGCACGTAGAAACACTCTGCGGGTATCCTCTCAGTCAAATAACACATTCATACGTTCACAAAGACGATGTGCGTGTTATCAACGGCGGAGTTTTTACCGGCCGAGTGATTGGGCCGGACCAGCTCGGACTCGATTCGGAATGTATGGGCCTTACGATTCTTCCCGAAGCAACGAAGCGGGAATTTCTGTCATTCGCAAGGGCCGGCTGGCAGAAACGCTCCTACAGCAGCTTGTGTTATCTAAGCGCGTTGCGAGGTACGCTCGAAGAGGCCCCGACGACAGCGGTTCAGGGTGAAGTACGTGCGTGCGTCTCGTGCAATTACTGTGAAGAGGTCTGCCCGGCCGGCATTATGCCGCACTTAATACACAAATTCCTTTATAAAGACGACCTTGACGAGGCTGAGCGGGCCCGAGTGGACCTGTGTGTCGGGTGCGGACTGTGCTCGTTCGTCTGCCCTTCAAAGATAGAGCTGGCAGCTCAGTTTGCCGACGCGCAGGCCAGGATTCTCCGTGAACATCACAGTGAGGGGGTGACACAGTGAAGGCCCTTCTGAATTTATTCGAGAAGCTGCGTCCCGGTTTTGAAAAAGGTGGGAAATTCACGGCCTTTAGGCCTGTCTTTGACGCGGCTGAGCACGTCTTTTTTGCACCTTCAACACGGACGAAACAATTACCCCACATTCGGGACCCGCTGGATATAAAACGCTTTATGTCGATGGTTATACTGGCTTTGCTGCCGGTGCTGCTGGCGGCGGCTCACTTCTTTGGTCTGCGAGTTTTATTAATTATAGCGGTCTCGTATGCAGCGGGCGGCGCGGCAGAGGTATTGTTTGCCATAATCAGGAAAGAGCCAATCAATGAGGGATTCTTAGTTACGGGCCTTATCTTTCCTCTGATACTGCCGCCGACAGTACCGTTGTGGATGGTTGCGGCAGGGATTGTATTCGGAGTGGTTGTCGGCAAGGAATTGTTCGGCGGCACGGGCAGAAACCTTTTCAACCCGGCTCTTGTGGGCAGATGTTTCCTGTCGCTAAGCTATCCTGCCACGATGTCCGCGGTGTGGCTAAAGCCGGGGGCTGGTTTTCTCGGCAGGATTTTTCAATATGTTAATGCGTCCGATTTGCAGGCGATAACCAGCGCAACGCCGTTAGTGTTAGCAAAACAAGGGCAGCTTGCCAATCTGTCTGATTTGTTCTTTGGCAGTATTGCGGGCTGCGCAGGTGAGACGTCCGCGCTGGCCATATTATTGGGTGGACTGTTTCTTCTTATAAGCCGGGTAGCTAACTGGCGAACAGTTGTCAGCATTCTGGGTTCATTTACAATACTCGCAGCGGTTTTGCATTATACCCGGCCGGTTACCTTCGGCCCGGTTATATGGCATCTTTTTGCAGGTGGGCTGTTTTTTGGCGCGTTCTATATGGCGACCGACCCGGTAACAAGCCCTACTACCAACGGCGGCAAATGGGCCTATGGCTTGCTTATAGGGACTGCGACTGTACTGATACGTAATCTCACGGGTTATGTTGAAGGCGTAACGTTCGCTATTCTGCTCGGTAACATTTGCGCACCTGTAATTGATGAGGTCGTTTACAGATTTCGTCTCCGGAGGCTGCGAGATGAAAGGTAATCTTCAGACAATTGTTTACGCGGCGGTACTGGGTGCAATCTGCGGCTCGCTGCTGGCCGGCGTTGACCAGTTAACAGGACCTTATAAGGAGGCTAATGCGCAGGCCGAGCGGATACGTAATATTCTGGAAGTGCTGCAGGTTCCATTTTCCAAAGAAAGCGGTCCCCAGGAATTAGCAGAGGTCTTTGCGGCCAATGTTCTTGAGGAAAAATTCGGCGAATTGCCTGTTTATGTGTATCCTGCTTCACAGGATAAAGATAAAGTAAAATCAGTTGCTGTTGCTTTTGAAGGTCGTGGCTTATGGGGGCCGATAAGGGGTTTTTTGGCGCTAAGGCCGGATATGAGAACTATTCAGGATATAACATTTTACGAGCAGGAAGAGACGCCCGGCCTGGGAGGACAAATCGCATCAAGCTGGTTTAGAGAGCGATTCAAAAGCAGGAGAATTATTGACGCCGACGGAAAGAGCGGCATCCGTATAAAAAGGGCCGGTGGCCTGCAAGCAGAAAATGAAGTTGACGCAATCACCGGCGCCACTATGACCTGTAAGAAGGTTGAGGTGATACTTAACGAGACAATCGAGAAAATAGTAAGGGCTTACCCGAACAATGATGAGTAATCAGTCACAATCTCGCCCGGACTGTGCCGGACACGGGCTTTGCTGTGGCAGAGGAAAACAGACACTCTGCGAGGGACTCTGGAAAAGCAATCCCATTGCCATACAGATGCTGGGCATTTGCTCGGCGCTTGCGGTAACAAGCCGATTGGAGAATTCGTTAGTAATGGGGCTGGCACTTATTTTCGTCTGCGTTGGCTCGAACCTGTTTGTGTCGTTGCTTCGAAATATCACGCCGCGAAAAGTCCGGATGATTGCGGAGGTTACTATAATCGCAACATTTGTAATTGTCTTTGACCAGCTTTTAAAGGCCTTTTACTGGGATATGTCGAAGCAGTTAGGCCCTTACGTTGGTCTGATTATCACAAACTGCATCATTATGGGCAGGGCTGAGGCATTTGCGCTTCAGAATCCACCGCTTCTTTCAATGGTGGATGGATTAGCCAACGGCCTCGGCTATGCGGTTGTGCTGGCCATTATTGGTTTCTTCCGTGAACTTCTGGGGACAGGCAGAGTGCTTTTCTTTGAAAGGCTTGGACTGCATATCGACCTGTCCGGCTGGTATACGGCAAACCAGCTGATGATTCTGGCACCCGGCGCCTTCATTGCTCTTGGTTTTCTGATAGCGCTTTATAATCACGCAAGAGGTCCCGAATCCGAGGAGATTAAATCATGACGGAAACGCCGGCCCTTATAATTTTTATAGCGGCAATTTTTACAAACAACATCCTGCTTACCAATTTTCTGGGAATGTGCTCATTCGTGGCCTGTTCACGGCAGCTCGATACCGCCGTCGGTCTCGGGACGGCGGTAACATTTGTACTTTCCTGCACAACTGCCTTGAATTACGTTCTGTATCATTATCTGCTCGTGCCGCTGGGCCTTGAGTTTCTTACATTCATAGTGTTTATTGCCGTTATTGCCGCCTTTGTACATTTCGTTGAGATGTTCGTCGAGCGGTTCAGTCCGAAGCTGTATTTTACGCTTGGTATATTTCTTCCTTTGATTACGGTCAACTGTGCAATTCTCGGAGCCTCGCTATTTATGATTATTCGCAACTACACGTTTTGGCAGTCGGTTGGATTCGGTGTCGGCGGCGGCGTCGGCTGGGCGCTGGCAATTATCCTGATTGCCGGGCTCAGGCAGAAAATGAATTACAGTAACATCCCACAGCCGTTCCAGGGTGTTGCCGTGACTATGATTATTACGGGAGTGATGGCAATGACGTTTATGGGATTTGCCGGTATGGTCTCAATTCAGTAGGTTCTGTTATATGGTGTACTTGCTGTCAATACTGGTTCTCGCAGGGCTGCTGGCCGGCCTTGCGATATTGTTAAGCTTAGCGGAGAGTTATCTGCTTGACTACGGCGTCTGCATCATTGATATCAATTCAGGCGAACGGCCGATACAGGTCGAAGGCGGCCAGACACTGCTTTCATCTCTGTACGGTAATCAGATATTTATACCGTCGGCCTGTGGGGGCAAAGGCTCGTGTGGACACTGCAAGATTACGGTAACATCGGGCGGCGGCCCGGTCCTTCCTACGGAAAGGCCCTACTTAAGCCGATGGGAGATTCGCTCTGCTGTGCGACTGGCCTGCCAGGTCAAGGTCAGACAGGATGTGTCCGTGCGCATTCCCGAGGAGTATTTAAACATAAAACTCTTCACTGCCATCGTGGAAAGCACGCGCGAGCTTACGTACGATATCAAGGAGATAATGCTGAGCTTAAAAGAGCCTTCCGAGATATCTTATCTGCCTGGGCAGTATGTGCAGGTGCAGGCGCCCTCGCCAGACGGGTCGGTCTTCCGCGCTTACTCAATCAGTTCTGCAACCGCTTCGCCAAATATAGTTGAGCTTGTGGTTCGACTGGTTCCCGGCGGTATCGCCTCGAGTTATCTACACAATCTATCCATTGGCGACGAGGTTATTTTCACGGGTCCTTACGGCGAGTTTCGCCCGAATGAAGACCCGTCGGTTGAGCTTGTCTGTGTGGGCGGCGGATGCGGAATGGCGCCGATAAGAAACATTATTTACAGCCTGTACGAGAGGTGGCCGAACCGCTCCTGCCGACTGTTTTTTGGATGCCGTACGAGACGTGATGTGTTTTACCTCGAGCAATTTGAGCAGTTGCAGCAAAAGTTCCCTGATTTTCAGGTGGTTTATGCTCTTTCAGAGGCCCATGGGGACAAGCAATGGGACGGAGAGAGAGGATTTATTCACTTGGCGGTTGATAAGTACCTCGAGGCGGGACCGAAACGGCAGGCGTTTCTTTGTGGGCCACCTCTGATGATACAGGCAGTAACCACGGTTCTTAAAGAAAAAGGTGTTGACCCGGAAGACATCTTTTACGACGAGTTTTAAAAAGGCGGATTCAATGAGCCTCGAGCGGATTTATAAACCGATTGCAGATGAGTTAAAGACGGTGGAGCATTCTCTAGCGGCGGCGGTCAGGGAATCGAAGAACAGCTCCATTCTTGTGATGAGTGATTTTCTATTGGAATCGCCGGGCAAGAGAATCAGGCCCGCCCTTGTAATTCTCTCGGCTAAGGCCGTTACCTGTGACGCAGGCTCGGATCGCCGTAATGATATTCTCAGACGTGATGAGCTTGTTAAAATTGCATCGGCCGTGGAATTAATCCATATAGCATCATTGATTCATGATGACGTGCTTGATAAGGCAAGAATGCGTCATAATAAACCCAGTATTAATGCCAGATGGGGCGATGATGTTTCGATTGCGCTTGGAGACTATATTTACTCCAAGGCCTTCGAGCTAATCGGGAGCTGCAGCCGGCCCGATTTATTCTCGTGCATCAGCAAGGCGATGTATGTAATGGGCGAAGGTGAGCTTACACAAATCTGTCATCGCGGCAATATGGACCTTTCGAAAGACGAGTATATTGTCATCGTTAAAAAGAAAACCGCGGCACTGTTCGGGGCGTCTTGTCAGGCGGGCACTATGCTTGGGAACTGCGCACCGTTATTGCAGAAGGCGTTAAAGGAATACGGCCTTAATTTTGGAATAGCGTTCCAAATTACAGACGATTGCAGAGACCTGCTTGGCAATGAAAAAGCCTTGGGTAAGCGTCCGGGCCAGGATATAAGAATGGGAGAGATGACTCTGCCTTTGCTGAACCTTCTCGAAGGTCTCCCAGAGACAAAAAGGGAAGAATTGAGAGATATATTGAAGCGAACAATAAACAAGACGGCCCTAAGGAGAATAAAAGCAATATTCACCGGCTCCGATGCATTGCGTAAGAGTCAGCAAACAGCCGAATTTTACGTAAATAGCGCCAAAGAAAAATTAACTGAACTTCCCGATTCTGATTACAAGGAAAGTCTTGGCAGATTGGCTGATTACGTAATTGAGACGGGATATTAAGTTAATATTTAGTGGTATTTCTTGGTTTTCTGGTTATCCAAAAGCAATAAACAAGGCTGCGAGTGACAATTACTCACAGCCTTGTTCATTTTTTGGTTGTTCCGGAAATTAAGGCGAAGACTGCAGCCAGGTGTCCGCAAATAAAGCGAGGTCCTCGAAATTGACATAGCAGTCGCTGCTTAAGTCACCGGCCAGCCCGAAACCGTAGGCTATGACTGTTTCGCAAGTAACCATATCAAAAGCAATATCACTGTACATATGATACAGCTGAAAACCATGGATGTCGTAGTATCTCTGATTTGACTTAATCTTAAACCTTTTTAACCCCTTAAAGAAGTTAAAGTAGAGATAACCCGTCGCCGGATCGCTGTACACGTTCGTGCCATCAGTGGACCAGTAGGACTGATTGGGATCTACAGCATCTTTTAAATCAATTGTCATATTGCCTAATTCTGAGCTGTTATCGATATAAATCGAGAAGTTGGCGCTACCATACCTTAAGTTTACGAGGAACCTCACCCTGTAGTAACCATCTGAAATATCATCGATATGCACGTCATATTCCCATATCTCGCCTTTGTCCATATAATGCACTTTACCGTTGTCCCATTCGACATCAGGCCCGTCGAAGTCTAATTCACTACTGCGCAGGTTCGTTTCATAACAGGCGTCGTAGTCGCCGGCAAAGACATTCTGCTTTTTGCCTGTTGTCCCAATGTATATGGGCGTCGCTGTCGACCAATAAGCAGCGGTATTACCAACAGGATCAAAGTCAGGGTCTCCAGGTGGGATACCACGTCTGGCCATTTGCCGCCTTTTTACACTTGCAAACTGGATGCCATTAATCACGTTGCTATAGCTAAGCACTACGCAGTTGGGGTCGGTAAGGTACTCCTGATTCACGGCGTAATCTGGATTTGGCCCATTGCCGTCACGGCTGGCAGGCGTATCAATCCAGACGTCGCGGAAAACGACGTAGTTGCCGCCCTCAATCCAATTAGGCTCAGGGCCTCCAGGAATAGTGTTTGGTCCGTGAGTGATTCCGTTGGAATCTGTAAGGACAAAGGTTCCTCCGCCGCCGGACAGAATATAAACATCATAGACACCTCCGTAAGCCATCGTTCCCCAGATGAATAGGTTGGGATCATCACCTGGTCCTGGCTTCTTTTGGAAGCCATCACCGAGGAGTTCGCCTGTTCCTGTTGAGGGCATATGTGCACCGGGATTAGGATCGGCAATGAAAATGGCCCTTGCGTAGGTCCCCGGGGTGTGGGGCTCACCGATATCCTCACTTCTGGGTGAAGCCATCAGGACTCCTTCACCCTGACAATAACCGTTCCATTCACCTATGACACAATTAGTATCTATTGCCTCAGCAAATGCTGCTGTGCCACTATAAATAGGATCATTTGGCCCTCCGTTCAAATCTACGTTAATCACATTATAATGGCTCCCGCAGACAAAAACCATCCAGGGCTTCTCACAACTGTAATCGTCCGGCTCGTTGCATCGCCACCAGTCGTTGGCCAGGATGGAAAAGTCTGTGAAATTTACATCGTTGACGGCTAACATATTAGAAGAGATTGCCGGCAGGAAGAAAATAGTCAATGCCGCCAGGAACACCTTGGATTTGATGGTTGGTCGTTTCATAGTCAGACCTCCCACAAGAATATGTATATGTTCTGCACAGCCTCCGTACACTGTGCTAAAAGCTGAAATGTATAATCATAGAAACGTGACAATCAGCAAGAGTATTTATTTATATTACCGCGTTGTTGAGTTGGAATCAAGAAAATTTTTGGAATTTATAGCTATTTTAGGAGAAATTTTATCGGGTTGGAGTACTGTACAATAATTAGTTTTTTAGACAGCGTAGCTGTGAAGGCCGGCGAAGAGTCTTGAGAGATTGACCCAGAGCATAGTAACGATAATTATTGTAATACCCGCTATGGCCCAAAGACAGTTAATTCGGGCAAACCTCCTTCTATATATAGAGCGAAAATGGAAATAGCCCGCGTAAAGAAGCCAGCTTGCAAGTGACCAAAGCTCCTTCGGGTCCCAGCCCCAATAATCACCCCAGGCAAGTTTGCCCCAGCAACTGCCGAGTACAAGGCCGAGAGTTAGTAACGGAAAACCAACACAAATCATTTGATGGGCCGACTGTTCGGGTGATAAAAGGTTTTCATCGACAAACGGTGTATTACCTACAATATGAGCTATGGCGTGGCAGGCGGCTTTTGCCATAAAGATATACGCCAGGACATAAACGGCAACGTGGGGTCCGAAAAGCCAGCTTTGCAGGGCGGGCGGCAGGTGCTGCGGCCGGGCGCTAAAGACAAAGCCTGCGGGTAAAAGAACGACGGCACCGATCAGCATATCGGCTAACCTGCCCGGCGTACGCAGCACATACCTGCAGAAAAGTCCCAGCGGATAGACCGACATACCCAATGCAAGAAACACCTCGAAAAGGTTCTGCAAAGGTACGTGACCGACGTGATACCATCGATAAGCGAAGGCAAGCAGGGCTATTATAAATCCAAACAGGTGTAAGAACCGACCCGATTTTTTACCGCCGAACAGGCTGACGATGAACGCCAGCAGGTATCCGGCAATGGCGGCGTAGATTAAAAGGCCTTGAAATGTGTACTTAATTGCCATCAATTCGCCTTCAGTTTTTTCCCGATAATACCTCTTAACCAGAAATGCTGGAACACGCCTATGCAAAGCATCACGTATCCGGCATAGACCAGGGCCAGGCCACTATCAGATACAACCATAAGTACAGTGTACTGTTCGTTTTCACTGTCGTAAGAATGCTGATAAAAATGGTATCCGCCGAAATGCAGAGGATGGTTTACCTCGATACTTTTCTCGGCGAGAATTCTGCCGTCCTTAATAATCTGCAGCTCGCTGATATAATCTTGGATGGTTCTGTAATAACCAAGCAACAATTTGTCCTCGGGCCGGGCGTGCGCGGAAAAACGCTCAAATACATATTTGGTAGTTACATTGCCGTTGGGGTCTTTCAGTTGTACTTCCAAAGCCGGGTTGGGACCGAGTCCGTTGGCATCAACGGCTATCCTCTTTTCGCCTTCAATTTTAATTCTGAAATTCTCAAAGCTCCTCAGTACCGTTATCGAACCTAAATCGGAATCCAGAAAAACTTCACTGCCGATTTCAACAGGTACCGCCCAGCTTCTGGCCCCTGGGCCCTGGATTTGCAGGTACTCAGGCTTGTAGTATTCTATGCGGAAATCCTTCAGTCTTATGGAAAAAGGTAGTTCTGTAATCCTTGCGCTACTTTCCGAGACAACATGTTTCTCGGCCTGTTGTTCGTAGATAATCATTTGGCCCGACTGAAATTTTCTGATTCCGAATAGCTTCTCTCGCAAGTTATGAGCACCGGCAGAGCCCCACACAGCGCCTGCAAGAACGGATAAAGCGCCTAAGTGCATCAGCAGCAATCCAACATTGCGGAGCAACCGGCGGGATACCACCAGGGAAAATATAAGACCCGCCGTTAATGTCATCCAGATAACAATCATCGTCGGTGAATTGAAAAAACTTTTTGCGCGGGATGAGCCGAGAAACGCCCCATAGATAGACAAAAAGAACAAGGCCCCAATCAATATCAGACCGGCCCAGCAGACTATCCATCTATGCCGGCCTTTATTAGTTCCATCAGTGCTCATCGTTCTGTCATTATACCATAACGTCTATTGCTGAGCCCGACCTGCCGGAGTAGCTCATAGAAAAGTCATCATTCAGACAAGGGCCCCAAGAATCAAAGCAACTATGAAAGCGACGCTAAATACCAGGTGCAGTTGTGCGGTCCGAACGTCTATCAAGGCAAGAGTGTCAGGGCTGTCGGGCTTGCTATCTTTAACGGTTCGTATGTTTTGAATCACAATCGGCAAAGTGATAAAGACCAGGATGGACCAGAGTGGAGCCGCCTTCGTCAGAAGCATAAGCGCAACACATACATAAGCCCCAATCAATAATGTTATATATTCGGCCTTTGCGCCCTGACGACCAAGGATACCTGCCAGCGTTTTAATGCCGGCTGCACGGTCATGTTCGATATCTCGAAGATTGTTCGATGCCATAATCGCAGCAGAAAGCAGTCCAAAAGGTAAAGAAGTATAAATTACAGTGCTGCTGCAGCTTCCGGTAAGCGCGAAGTAAGAGCCGATTATCATAACAGGCCCCAGCAGGATAAGTACCATAATATCGCCAAGGCCAAAATACTTGTAGGCGACAGGCCAGCCGGTGTAAAAGTAGCCTCCCGCCAGGCCAATCAAGCCGAGGACGAGCATAGGCCGGCCACGAACAACAACGAGTCCCAGTCCCAACAGCGCGCCCAGGCCGAAAAGAATCAGACCGGCAATTAGTATTTGTCGAGGCTCAAGAAGCCCTTCCGGCAATACGCCGCTCGAACCGAAAGTATCTATCCTGTCAATTCCCTTTTTGAAATCAAAGTAGTCATTTAAAAAATTCGTTGCGATTTGAAAAAGCAGTGTGCAAACCAATACCAGGGGAAACAATTTCCACATTACAAGACCGGGATAGGAAATAGCCAGGGCCGCACCGACAAAGACAGGAACCAGCGTGGCTGGGAAGGCAAAAAGCCTTACAGCCCGAATCCATATACGGACCTTACTAAGTTGAGGATGAGTTGTGGTATTGGGCATATTAGGTAGTGATGATAATCGAGGTCGATGGTTTCGGCAAATCACTTTTCGGTTTGCTTGTCGGCCTTTTTCGCCTGCATATCCAGCTTCCAGATGTACTTCTGCGTGCGATACACGACTACACACAAAACTATAACGGAAACCGGAAGCAAATAGATTAATATCTTTTCGAGCCACGCCGTACCGAAAATCATTATAAGGAAGTTGAGTATTAAAAAGTAGATTCTGATTTCAGTCGGGCCCGCCGCTAAATACGTTATCTTGAACTCGCCCGTCGCGCCAAATGCCAAATATGAGCTTACCATAAAGCAACCGAAGACCGGAATCAGCATATAAACAAGCTGCTTATTTAAACCCTCAAACAGGAATGAATACCCAATAAGTATCGAACACATAAACACGAAGTCGAGCAAATGGTCCATAAAAAAACCCCATCTGGGGATGCCGGTATCCCTCAATCTTCCCAGGGCACCGTCAAAAGAATCTGTAAACCATTGCAGGAAAATCATAATTGACAAGACCAACAGCCAGGCATAGTTGTCGCGGGCAAGATATCCGAATATAATTAAACCTGCCGAAAGCGGAATAGTCATCAGCGTCAAATGATAGCCTTGTATCCAGAGGGGAAACTTAGATACGTTCTTATCGATGAATTTTCTTTCGTATTTAGCCAGCAGTGTTTTTAACGGTGTCTTTTTGTCACCACGAAAACTCTCGCCGTTCATTTTCTTGCCCCTTTTTCGTAAACTTTAAACTTATTTTACGGCCGGACGCTGGAGATAGTATACAACCACCAGCGTTTTTTGCTTTGCCGCTTCGAGTCCCGACTTGTCGGGATTCAAAATAAATCGTCATCTCAAGACCGTCAGCGGTTTTTACCTTGAACCAGTGTTTTCGCAGATACATCTCACTGCCGCCGCTCTTGCACGGCCCTGACTGCTTCCAGCTTTGAAGTACTTCGGCGACCGTGTATTCTTTGCCTCGCCAAATAAATCTGCCGGGCAGGACCGGCCGGCCCCGGCTCATTGCCACCGTCCGGCTCGTGCCCGCAACAGGCTTAATCGACTCACTTACGAACTCTTCCGACATTTGCTCACTAATCCTTATGTCAATCCCCTCTGCAATATTCTACAGAAAAGCCTTTTTGTCAAATCCTAATTCCTGTGGTCTAAAGCCGATTTGCCGGCGTGATGGACCGCCATAGTACTACATTTACAAAGTCAAAAAAAACGACTGGGATTTATTTTCCCAGCCGTGGAGCTGTTGCAGGAATTTTTATTCAGGTCTTTGTCTCTATGAGGCCTCCATATAAACCTGTGTTGAGACAAGGGCCTGATGGCCAAGCATTTCCTTTACCGTGCACAAATCGCAGCCGGTATGGAGCTTACGCGCTGCAAAGCTATGCCGCAGACTCCGAGGGCTAAATGAGCGGTCAAGACCGGCTGCTGCAAGATACTTGTCCATCTTCCGCCGTACGTCTCTTTGGCTTAATCGCCGGCCAAACCTGTTCAGGAAAAGTGCCTTCACGCCGTTGTTATTATATTCGACAATCCTGTTTCGCTGCTTAATGTAATCGGCCAGTGTGCGCAGAGCCGGTCGTTCAAGACTGATTATCCTTTCTTTTTTTCCATTTACTCTGACGTAAAGAAGTCCATTGGCCGGGTCAATATCATCAACGTTTAGCGCCACTAATTCGCTGACCCTGACTCCCGTACTATACAGCGTCTGCAGCAAGGCCTTATTTCTCGCCCCCAGCCAATTGTGCGTGAACGGTGTTTCGAGCAGTTTTTGCGCTTCCCGGTCTTCCAGCAGTCTCGGCTGGTGTCGTTTAGGTTTAGGAATGTGAACCGCCTTCGCCGGATTTGAATTTACACTGTTCCGCTTGCCCAGAAACTTGTAAAACGTACGAAGCGAGGCCAGCTTCCGGGCCGCGGAGGACCGCGAGTATTTCTTCGACTTGAGAAACGCAATATATGCCTTGATAGTATTCACACCAACGGCTGCGAACATCTGTTCACTAAAGGTCTTGCTATTTTCAGCAGTCTGCAGAAAGCTTATAAACTGTTCCAAATCAAGTTCATAACATCTCGCTGTCTGCTGCGAAAGGTGTCGCTCCGAGGTTAGATAATCTACGAATTCCTCACTTGTGCGAAAGCCTTTCATAATCCACCTACCTCTCCGAGGGCTTTTTTATCCTGGGCAGCCGCCCTTTTCCGAGAACGACCGAGCTACTATCGAAAAATAAATGGGGCCGACCTAAAGACCGAACAGTGATCTTTGGCCGACCCCTAAAGCACGAGTGATATCATCATTGCTACCGCCGGATCGAACGACCCTTCCCCTGCCGCCGGAACCGCGGCAAAAATGGCTTCACTGTTCAGTCGGAAATTTAGCCATTGAATAGGTCTTTGAATATTCACTCGCCAGCTTCTTTATATTCATCACAGCACTTTGCCGTGTCTGTTTTCGCCGGGCCTAATCACTTCACTGTCCAGTCATCAAGCCCAGCTCATAAGGAAGAGAGGCTTATTACCTTATCATTTATCACAGCCAACTTGACTGCGTCCGGTTTCTGCCGGGCCTGCCAACCAATCATTTCACTGTTCGGTCATCAAGCCCAGCTCATAAGGAGGAGAGAGGCTTACTACCTTATCACTTATCACAGCCATCTTGACTGCGTCCGGTTTCTGCCGGGCCTGCCAACCAACCATTTCACTGTTCGGTCATCAAGCCCAGCTCATAAGGAGGAGAGAGGCTCATTACCTTATCACTTATCACAGCCACCTTGACTGCGTCCGGTTTCTGCCGGGCCTGCTAACCTGTGGATTCACTGTTCGGTCATCAAGCCCAGCATTGGGGGAGAAAACTCTTCTTTCTTGAGCCTGCGTATTGCCATCACGACTTTACGTCGTGCTTGCTCTCTGCCGGGCCTGGCTAACCAGAAATGCTTTTTACACTGTTCGGTCAATCAAACCCAGCGTAGAGGAAAGAGAACTGGTCGCGCTTCATTTTTAAGTTTTTTCGCGTTCAGTTATCTCTTTAAGAGCTTTTATCCCTCGTATTGAGGTAACATCCTGAAGTCCAAGGACCTGTCGGACCACTTCCCTGAAATGCTCATCACTGCTGCTGTCGGTCAGAACGGCCGAGACGCCGAGGCTTCTTGCCGAGACTTCCTGAGCATAGTTGTCCGTATTGACAACCGCTATGGTCGGAATGTCCGGTCTTATCCCGCGCAGCCTTCTCAGGAAAGCTCCGTTCGGCATATCAACCAGGTCCCAGTTACTGATTACGCTGTCAATCGATTCATTTTTAAAAGAGCTTGCAGCCTCAATTCCGGACTGCACACTTATCAATCGAATCGGCAGTTCCTGCAAAACTTCGTGCCTGCCGTTAATACCAACCGTCAATACTGTTGCCTGGACAAGAATAATCATTTCATTCCCTATCACTTCTTTACTTCTCGTCGCCCCGCTTAATCAGGGCCGTGTTCTTAATTGATATATCAATACAAACGCCGTGCCAGCCTTTGGTTTTACTGGAAAAATTTTCATAACTACTTACAGAGAAGCTGGTTACATCATCTCCCTCTGTTGGTCCCCGGACCCCGGCCAAATGTTGTTTACCGCCCGTTTTGGTTGTTGTCGCCAGTCTTGCTTTGTACAAGCTTTTATTGGTGATGACCTTAGCGATGTGGACCCATTTTGGTCGCGCCCGACCAAATCGGCCATACAGGATTGACCGAGAAAACCATATTCCGCATAAATCACATAGAGGCACTTAACTTTATGCATTTCGTTGACGATGATTCATTATGTTTTCGTTAGAATCCCGAGCTTTTGCAAACATCTTGAAGAAGGTAGGCAACCCAGGGAAACTTCTTGACATCGAGCGAAAAAGCCGGTATATTTATTAAACTAGACAAGCAATATAAAGTACTCCTGATTGTATACAGCGAAGTTTTTGCCCGCAAAAAGGAGAGGAGAAAATCAAAACATATCCAAGTCTTTTAAATTATTTTCTTGTGCTGATATACCTTGCTGGCCCATGGGCAGTCTGGAGTACTTCGGCCTCGGCTGAATGTGAAGTTGCCAAGCTACTCTCATCCGACACTCCAGAGGATTACAGATTCGGTAATGCAGTTGGTGTTTCCGAATATAGAGCCATTGTTGGAGAATACTTAGACAATGATAATGGCAGTGAATCCGGCTCAGCGTATATTTTTCAATGGAGCGACCCAGTTTTTTCGCAGGAAGCAAAGCTACTGGCCTCCGACGGCGCGGCAGGAGACAGATTCGGATACTCTGTCGCCATTAACGATAATGTCGCCATTATAGGGGCGCCTCAGGACGATGATAACGGCAGCAATTCCGGCTCGGCCTATATCTTTCGCTACAACAATCCAACCTGGGCACAGGAAGCAAAATTACTCCCCTCTGATGGTGCCGCCGGTGAACACTTCGGACACTCCGTAAGTATTGTCGGCGACGTTGCCATCATCGGAGCAAAATATGACGACGACAACGGTACCTACTCCGGCTCAGCTTACATTTTCCGGTTCAACGGCTCAACCTGGGTACAGGAAGCAAAACTGCTCGCCTCCGACGGCGCAGCCTACGACCGTTTTGGAATCTCCGTTGGCATTTGCCAGAATAGAGCCCTTGTTGGAGCAAGCTATGACGATGATAAAGGCGTTCAATCAGGCTCGGTTTATTATTTCAAGTACGATGGCTCAACCTGGGTGGAAAGAATAAAATTACACGCATTCGATGGTGCGGCATATGATTTCTTCGGCACTTCCCTCAGCATTTGGGGTGGTGCCGCCGTCGTCGGTGCAATCGGTGACGACGACAACGGCAGTTATTCCGGCTCGGCGTACTTTTATTTTTGCCTTGACTGCTATAGCCCGGATTTACCACTGGCGGACAAGCTGCTGCCTCCCGATGGTGCAGCATACGACCACTTCGGATGCAGCGTCAGTACTATTATGAATTACACCGTTGTTGGAGCATATTACAACGACAATAACGGCATTAATTCCGGGTCGGCGTATATTTTCGATAACATCGGTAGAATCCAGGTAATTCATGCATCCGATGCCGCGGCAGGCGATAAGTTCGGCTTTTCCGTCGGCATCTCCGAATATTTTACCATCATTGGGACACAGCCCGATGACTATAGCGCCAATGGCACAAATTCCAGTTCAGCATATATCTTCGAACACTCAGGCGAAAACTGGACACAGGAAGACAAACTACAATCCTCAAGCGGGCCGGCATACGACTTCTTCGGATACTCCGTCGGCATTTCCGGGAACACAGCTATCATTGGAGCATTTAATAACAGTGCCAATGGCTTTCAGGCAGGCTCGTCATATATCTATCGCTTAAACGGCTCAAATTGGGATGAGGAAGCAACACTTTTAGCACCGGATGGTGCGGCAGAAGACTGGTTCGGACGCTCCGTCGCAATTTCCGGAGATACAGCCGTCATTGGGGCAATGAGAGATGATGACAACGGCACCGACTCAGGCTCAGCATATATTTTTCGTTTCAACGGCTTAAGTTGGGTACAGGAAGCTAAATTACTTGCATCCGATGGCGCGCAGACTGACTACTTCGGCAATTCCGTCGCTATTTCCGGTGATGTCGCAGTCATCGGAACAAGCTTAAGCATCTACAACAACAGCCCCGGTTCGGCTTATATATTTCGTTTCGACGGCTCAAATTGGGTCGAGGAAGCTAAATTACTCGCATCTGATGGTGCACCATATGACGACTTCGGCTATTCTGTCGCTATTTCCGGGAACACCGCCGTCATTGGATCTCGTCTTCACGGTTCTAACGGTTCGGCATATATCTTCCGGTTTGACGGCACAAGCTGGTTTGAAGAAGCAAAACTACTACCTTCGGACGTTTCATCGAGTTGGCAATTCGGCAGAGCTGTAAGTATTTCCGGCAATACAGTTGCCATCAGTGCAATTGGTGAACGAAGTACCGGCTCGGTATACATCTTTCGGTTTAACGGCATAAGCTGGGTCGAAGAAGCCCGACTTTTAGCCTCTGACAATCCGTGGAGTGGTAATTACTTCGGCATATCTGTTGGTATTTCCGGCGACACTGTTGTAATTGGCGCACACGACGACAACGATAATGGCTATGATTCCGGCTCGGCTTACATTTTTCGATTTGACGGCACAAACTGGGTACAGAAAACCAAACTACTCGCCTCAGATGGTACGGAGGATGACAGCTTAGGTTACTCCATCGGCATTTCCGGTGATAACGTGGTCATCGCAGCGCCCTTTGACGACGATAACGGAAATTTCTCCGGCTCAGCGTATATCTTTATGCTTGAAGGGGCAACGTGGGAAGCCAAACTGCTTGCCTCAGACGGTGAGGCGGAGGAGCGGTTCGGTCGCTCTAGCGTTTCCGGCGATACCGCCGTCATCGGAGCACCCTACGACGACGACAACGGCAACTACTCCGGTTCGGCGTATATCTTTCGGTTCGATGGAGCAAACTGGGTCGAGGAAGCTAAACTACTCGCCTTAGACGGTGGGGAATCTGACTACTTCGGTTGCTCCGTCGGCATCTCCGGTGATATCGCCCTCATCGGGGCATCGGGCGACGATGACAACGGCGGCAATTCCGGCTCGGTGTATATCTTTAGGTTCAATGGTTCAAACTGGGTACAGGAAGCAAAACTTCTCGCCTCCGACGGCGCTGTGATGGACCGCTTCGGCGCCTCTGTCAGCATTTCCGGCGATACCGTCGTCATCGGGGCACCTGGCGATTCCAGCAGCCACTCCGGCTCGGCGTATATCTTTCGTTTCAATGGAACAAACTGGATACAGGAGCAAAAACTTACCGCCTCTGACGCTGCGGCGGGGGACTGCTTCGGTCTCTCCGTTGGCATTTCAGGTGGTACTGCCGTCATCGGGGCATATGCCGATGACGACAACGGCAGCGCATCCGGCTCGGTGTATATCTTCCGTTTCACTGGTTCAACCTGGGTACAGGAAGCAAAACTTCTCGCCTCCGACGGTGAGGCTAACGACCGGTTCGGCGGCTCCGTCGACATTTGGGGCGACACTGCCACTATTGGGGCATACGCCGATGACGACAACGGCAGCGCATCCGGCTCGGTGTATATCTTCCGGTTCAACGGCTCAACATGGGTACAGGAAGCCAAGCTGCTCGCATCCGACGGTGCGGCGGGTGATGTCTTCGGCAGATCCGTCGGCGTTTCCGGCGATACCGCTGTCATCGGGGCATACGGCGACGATGACAACGGCGGCTTATCCGGCTCGGCGTATATCTTTCGGTTCGATGGAGCAAGCTGGGGCGAGGAAGCGAAACTTCTCGCCTCCGACGGTGCGACGGAGGACTACTTCGGCGCCTCCGTCGGCGTTTCCGGCGATACCGCTGTCATCGGGGCAGGCTTAGACGACGACAACGGCGGAAACTCCGGCTCGGCTTATATATTCGGCCTAAGTTTAAATCCGGGCGACCTCGATTTCGACAACGATGTGGACTTCGACGATTTTTGCTTATTCACCGCATACTGGCTGGAGACTGACTGCGGGCCCTGCAATTGTGACAGGGCCGACTTTACGAAGAACGGAGAAGTCGATTTTTGCGATTTTGCAATCATTGCCGAGAGCTGGCTTAGAGGCAAATAGATTCAATATCGAAATCTAAATTTACCCGATCAGGGCTGTGGCTATGGTATAAAACATAAGTTTGCTTTGCGAAACAGACCAATCATCGCCATCATTATTCGTCTTTTTGAAGCAATTGGAATACCAACGGCGCATTAAAACTATCGTCTACTGATGGTGGTCGAAAAGCGGAGGTTTACGGATTGGAAGTTTACTCTTCAGAACAACCGCTTAGCCAATGGTACGTAAGTATCTCTAAATCATTGAAATCGACGACCTCATCACCGTTAATATCACCTGCCAAAGTTGTGCCGGTTTTCTGCCAGTCGGATGCAGCAATTGAAAAATCCAGGAAATTGATGATGCCTGCCTCATCAAGATTAGCCGCTTGGCATTCACAGACATCTCCCCAGCCATCCAAATTCCTGTCTGCTTGTCCTGGATTATAAACATAAGGACAGTTATCGTTTGGGTCCATAATACCATCCTCATCTGAATCCACCGGCTGTGTGATTACGAAGTCGTCCCAATATGCCTCTCCATAATCATAATAAGTCTGGTCGCTGTTTCTGTCTCCTATGCGGAAATCTGTTTCAAAGCCGGTATGTATCCACATATCACAGGTATGGTTCGGCTCCGAATCTATATAGACAATGTAAATACCTAAAGAAGGGCGTGCTTTAATCTCTATGAGATACCACTGATTTGTGTTTAATTCGTCAATCAAGTAACTCGTACTTCCATCATAATACTTAAAATCATCCCCAGAATCAATGAGAAGATAGATTTGATGGTTATTGAATACTTCAAACCAATGATTATTTGTATGCGGCAGAAGGAAAGAAAATGACACATCATAATTCTCTGAAAGGTCCAACTCGTATGACGGTGAAACGCCTATAGCTTTATCACCGCTGACTAAAGATTTCATATAAATACTGAAAGGCGGGCTTACGTATTTATTGCTCGACACATTGAAAGTTCCCTCTCCGGTTGTAGTAACTGTCCAATCGCTTATATCACCGTCATCAAAATTATCTGAAAAAATGCTTGCTTGGATTTGAGAAGAAACCGCCGCAACCTGCACTAAAAAAACAAGAAGTAATTTTACATCTCTCATTTTGGTCACCTCATCCTCCTATGCTTTTTGTTTTGGCTTTACAAAAACATTATATCACAAAAGTTTTACGAAATCAAGAAACTTGATTTTAATCAAAGAAGGCAAGTAATTTTACAAGCAACTTCGAACATGGGATTATGATTAAGACCAACGATGTGACGATTGACCTTATGGTTTACAGGATTTGGTCTTCTTGGCCAACCTGACGTTGCGGCAGTACTCATAAGCAACTGTACACCAACTGTAAGGAAATTCTTTGCGAAGTTTCTTCAAAGGTGCAAAAATCCTCTCCCCCACAACTTCCCCGAGTATCCCGATATATCGGAAGAACCTACAACCTGGCGGTTAATACCGACCCATCGGGACTCGCTCTACCGCCTAAGTAGGTTTTCCCTTATCCATTTAGAAGATTTCATCCCCTTGATCTGCTTTTCACGTTTCATTGCAGACGACCGTGTCGGATGACTCTCGGCCCATACCAAATGCCATGGTCTGTTCTTGTGGGTATACTTAGCTGGATTCTTTTCGGGGGTATTATGTTGCTTAACTCTTTCTTCGAGTTTGTTTGTAGAACCTATATAGAAACTGCCCCTCTGATTCTTTAAAATGTAAACCCAGAATGGTCCTTCACCGAAATTCAATCTCCCCGAGTAGGACTCGAACCTACAACCTAGCGGTTAACAGCCGCTCGCTCTACCAGTTGAGCTATCGGGGATAAAGCTCATACAACAATATAAATCCTGTATCCCGACTCTGCAACCTAGCGGCTAATCCCGACCCGTCGGGACTCGCTCTACCAGTTGAGCTATC
>Ga0315539_1000271_pt1 | contig 39671 bp, 37 predicted proteins | sample SalMarSW160150MG_FD_203097 | JGI IMG/M metagenome (GOLD analysis project Ga0315539, IMG submission 203097) | Salt marsh sediment microbial communities from the Plum Island Ecosystem LTER, Massachusetts, United States - Salt Marsh Sediment SW1601-150 ...
TCATTAGCTCCTTCATTGCTTATTGCTGGACCTTCGGTATCTCCTCCCCCGTGGCTTATGTTTAAGCCACAGCTTTTGTTGAAGTAGCCTGAATATGTATTGCTTCCAGCTAAATCAATAGCCCTTGCTCTTAAATCAATTCCATTTTGTTCTGCAAGACTAGTAGTATTCCAAGTCAAATCTGTTGATTCAGTATGATTTCCTATTTCTGTCCATAACTTACCATTAATACTTATCCAAATATTTGTATAATTAATTTGGTCTGGAAGAGTCTCATTATGGTCCATATAAACTCCTTTTATTCTTAGGTCTTGATTTACAGAGCTTGCCCATGCGGTTAGTATTTCTGAATCTGTTGTGCTCAAGGAAAAGTTCTCATCATTTGTTTGTAGTCCTGTTCCTGTATAAGTTGAAGGCAAGTCAAATGCTCCGATATTTATCCAGTCTGTGCTGTTCCACATTTCAAGCCATAAATCAGGGTAATTTGTTGATTGGTCCACACTTGCTCTTGGGTCATAAGAAGTAACATCAACTTGTATTGTGACATTACTTATGCCTACTCCATCAACACCCACATTAGTGTATTCTGTTTCTGTTGTGTTTGTTTCATTTGATGCTCCTCCTCCTGTAACATTAAGATAAACAACATCAACACATATATCACCATAATAACTAGTACCTGATAATCCATGTATTCTTATCTGATGTGTTCCAGTATAAGGTGCGTTTGCACCATCTGATGCATATGCAAGACCATGTGACCATGCCTGACCAAAACCTGTTTGTATCTGTCCAGGACCCGCGCTCCAGAGTTCATCCCAACCACCATCATAATCTATCTCAATTTTTAAAGTTTGTATATGCGCACCATACATATAATACAAGAAGTCAAGAACTAAAGTATCACTAGAAGTTAATTCGAATTCAGAGCTGACGAGATAATTGTTTTCATTAGTGTGACTTGATGACTCTATATAAATAAAATAGTCACCTTCTACATTGACATTGTCACCTGTGGTACCTGATGGCGTATTACCATCACCATACAACCAATAATAGTCACCCCCACCATCAGCCCAATTACTTGTAGATACTTGACCTTCTGCCGGACCTTCATTGAAACCATCATATAATGCAATTCCCCCTCCACTTCCCCCACTCCCAGCCATACTAACATCTGTTGAATTTTCGCTTGTTACTATATCTTCTAAAGAAGCTTCAATGAAATAAGTTATATCATCTGAATCATCGTCTACGGAGCCAGAGGCATTTATATTAACAGTAGTATCAATAGTTATGTTACAATTTCCCCCATCACAAGTTATGTTTGTTGGTGTTGATGGTGCGGAATTGGTTATTGCAGGTGCAAATGATGCAGCAACTCTTGCCAAACGATTGGCAGTTCCTGTAAAAGTAGAATCTACTGATGTTTCCCCATCTGCACCACGAAGTTCTGCAACAGCAAATTGTGAAGAAGCATCTTGAAAGTCCCACAATTCTTCCTGACTTTGGCCATGTGCCCAAGAACCTGTATTTCCTTCGTCCATTGCTGAAAACACCCAAGCATCAGTAGAAGGACTAATTGTATTTTCAATTGTAGAACCCGATGTTTGATAAGTTCCGTCTGTGGCTTCAGGTATTCCCTGATTTACACCAGTATATTCAGCAGCATATGCCTTAAAATCTAATGTACTTGCTGGAGTAATTGTAGCTGATACTGTATTAGCACCATTAGATGGAAGGTCATTCTCCAGAATATACCAAATTTCTGCTCTGTTTTGGTATCCTGTTCCTGTTCCACCATCTTCAACAGCCTGAGTCATGGATTGTCCACCATAAGTTACACTTGTTACATCATTTTCACCATTATTTTCAGCACCAAAGTAAACAACAACTAATCTGTTATCTCCTTCGACAAGAGTGTGTGAAAATTCTAATGGTGAAGCTGCACTTGAATTATATGTATCTGTTCCTACTTTTGTTATCTCTGCTAGAGGATCAACAATATAATCAATTTCGATATTTCCGTCTAAAATCTTTAAATCAAAAACATCCTTTTGTCCTTGGAGATTGGTTAAGTAAGCTGTATTATATTCATTTGAATTAATTTCAGAAAATTCTGCAATTAATTCTGTGCCATTAATTTCATAAACTTCTATTCTTGGATCTCCGTTTGTAATGCGGGGGTAAATTGTTATATCTTTTGTATTATCAAGTGCCCTTTCAAAAGTGACTCTTATATACTCTCCATCTGAAATTTCCTCACTCCATATATCATCTAACTCCTTAACTTCTTCATAAATGTCAGAAATAAATTCCTTATTCTCATTAAGGTGCTCTGCTTTTGTTATAACAATTATTTCAAATGTTTGCTCTGACAAACTCGGCACAACCCATTCAATATAGTCATAAATTCCGTTGCTGTCTGAATCATTTATGTTCTGTATGGGTATATATGAGTCATTTTCAATCCAGTAAATTTTTACAGAAAAGGGATTTTTGATATTAAGCTTTTCGTTTAACTCTGTGAAAGCCAGAACATTTTCATAGTGAATTGTTTCTGGGCCAACAATAGTTATCTTTTTTCCATTCTGCAAGTCTTCTTCAATTGCATAAGGTGCAGGAGTTTCATATTCAATTTCATATTCTGCAGTCTCATCATCAATCTCTACCTCAATTTCTTTTTCTTCTCCTTCTGTTGCTATTGCCTTTCCTGTTATTGTTCCAAATATTTTATTTAAAAAATTTTTGAAGAAATTAAATATCTTTAAAATTATTGATTCTTTTTCTCCTGTTCCAATAACTCCTCCTGTAATGCTTGCTCTTGCCTTTGTTTCTTGTTTTTCTTTTATTTTATTAATTTGTATGTTTTCTGCCTCTTTTGGCAGTTTTAATGTCAGATTTCCAGGGGTCTCTGGAGAAATTTGTTTTTTCCATTTAACTGGCTGTCCAAGAACTGCTTGCTGTTGGATTGTTGTGATGGTTGCATTTGCAGTGATATTTATTTCTTCAGTAATCTCTTCAGTAATATTTTCTGTTATATTTGTTTCAGGTATCTCTTCAGGAACCTCTGCAGTTGCATTCTCTTCTGACTCTGTTATATTTGTTTCTGGTTCTTCAGGTATTTCTTCAGTGATATTCTCTTCTGGTTCTGTAATGTTTACTTCAGTTTCATTTTCTGTTATATTAACTGGTACCTCTTCTTCAGAAATTTCTGTTATATTCTCTTCTGATTTTGTTATATTTTCTTCAGCTGATTCTTCTGTTGTTTCAGAAAAAGGAGGAGATTTCTCTTGGGAAGAACTTATATTTGTTTGGTTTTGAGAAATCTCTCCTTTTATTTCATCTGAATCTGATTCATTAAATTCTGTAATATTTTTGGTCAAATTCTCCTGTTCCTGCACTCCAAAACCAGTGAATTTCACTGATGTATTAAGAATGCTTAAGGTTAAAACAGAAAAGAAAAATAAGAAAAGAAAACTATTCAAAATTTTTTTCCTTAATAAAGTCTTTTTCTGTTCTTTTATCTTTTTTTTACATCCTTTTATGTAATTATCATAATACTCAATCCATCCTTTTATTGTTCTTCCTTCGAAATGTTTGTAAATAGTCTCAACATAAAAATCATAGAAAATTTCCCCCTTCTGATATTTTTCTTCTAGTTTATTTAAATAATCTAAAAAATATTTTTCACCTTTTTCAGCAAGGTTTATTTTCTCCCTTAATGACAAAATTATAGCTTTAGCTATTCGAGTTCTTCCCATTACCTATCATGTATGTAATTAGCCTTAAAAAAGTATGTATTTTTATAAGAATACTTATTATATATGTATATAAATATTTAAATGTAGTTAATACCAAAGATTTATATATCTATTTGTAGTGTATAACTCTATGGCTTTTATAGTTAAACAAAAAGTTCATGGAAAAGATTATTATTATCTTCGAAAAAGCGTGAGAGAGGGTAAAAAGGTTATAAGCAAGTGCCTTGGTTATCTTGGAAAAGATAAAAAACAAGCAGAGAAAAAAGCCAGACAAATAATCGAAAAAATGAAGAAAGAAAAATCAAAAGACACCAAACCTGCCTCACATTTAGGAAAATTGAAAAAAAAGGTATCAGTTATGGAAAAGCAGAATATTTCAATTGAAGAACTTGCGACTTTTTGCAGGAGAAAAGGTTTTGTTTATCCTTCAGGAGAAATTTATGGGGGATTTGCAGGTTTCTGGGATTTTGGTCATTTAGGGGTTGAACTTAAAAATAATATTAAGAGAGCCTGGTGGGACTTCCATGTAAAACAGAGGGATGATATTGCCGGAATTGACGGCAGCATTATCACACATCCAAAAACATGGGAAGCTTCAGGCCATGTTGAAAGTTTTAGCGATATTTTTGTTGTTTGCAAAAAATGCAAAAAACAAAGTAAGACTAGCAAAGGCGAACTTGGAAAAACAAAATGTGAATTTTGCGGCGGAGATTACGACGAGAAGACAGCAAAGGAATTCAAATTAATGTTTGAGGTTATGGTTGGAGGAGATTCTAAGAGTTATCTAAGACCTGAGACTGCCCAGCTGATTTTTACTAATTTTAAATCTGTTTATGAAAATGCTAGGTTGAAATTGCCCTGTGGAATTGCTCAGATTGGAAAAGCATTCAGAAACGAAATTGCTCCAAGGGATTTTTTGTTCCGTTCCAGAGAATTTGAGCAGATGGAAATTGAATACTTTGTAAACCCTAAAAAAGAAGTTTGTCCTTATGAAATTCCTGATGTGGAAATTTTGGTCTACGATGATGAAGCCCAGGAAAAAAATCAGGAGCCTGTAAAAATGAAAATAAAAGAATCTCTGAAAAAAAAGATAATAAAAAAAGACTGGCACGCTTACTGGCTCGCGACAGAGTTTTTATGGTTTAAAAGTCTTGGAGCAAACCCTGAAAATTTTAGGATAAGACAGCATAAAAAATACGAGCTTTCCCATTACTCAACTGATACTTGGGATTTGGAATATAAATTTCCTTTTGGATGGAAAGAACTTGAAGGCATTGCAGACCGCGGAGATTATGATTTAAGCCAGCATGAAAAATTTTCCAAAAAAGACCTAAAGGTTTTTGACTCTGCGACAGAAAAAAAAGTTCTCCCTCATGTTGTTTGCGAGCCAAGCCTTGGTGTTGAAAGGGCTTTTCTTGTTTTTATGTTTGATTCTTATTTTTTTGATAAGAAGAGAGAGAATATAGTGTTAAAAATTCATCCAAGTCTTGCACCCGTCAAAGCAGCCATATTTCCGATTGTAAAAACCAATGAAAAAATTGTTAAACTTTCGAAAGAGATCTATAGTTCTTTAAAAAAAGATTTTAACGTTGTCTTTGATATGGGAGGAAGTGTTGGCCGGAGATATTCACGGGCTGATGAAACAGGAATCCCTTTCTGCATAACTGTTGATGAACTCAGTCTGGATAAAAAAGATGTAACAATCAGATTCAGAGATTCTACAGAGCAAGTAAGAATTAAAATTAGCGAGATTAATAAAACCCTAAAAAATGGAATAGAGGGAGAAAATATCAAAAAATTTGGTAAACTCGTGGATACAAGAAAAAAGTAATTTGAATTTTCTACAAAAAGATCAAAAATAAAAAAGAAACCTTTTATACCTTTTTTATCGACGGGAAAAGGACAAACAAAATCCTCCAGAATATCTCACCAAAAAATTTATAAAAAAATTTATAAACAATTAATTCATAATATTCTTAATTAAAATGAGGTGTTAACAATGGCTAAAAGAAAAAAGGCTAAGAAGAAAAAGAAAACCACAAAAAAGAAAAAGAAAAAGAAAACCACAAAAAAGAAAAAGAAGAAAAAAAGATAAATTCCCTATTTTATTTTTTATTTTTTATTAGATTTTAATTTATGATATCTCATCTTTTTTGATAATTGTATTTATCAGAATTTTTTTGTCATTAAGTTTTTAAATTTTGAAGTATTGATTCTTTCATGAAAGAGTGTATTTTTTGTAAGATTGCTGCTAAAGAAATTCCTACAGAGATAGTTTATGAAGATAGCAACTTTATTGCGTTTATGGATATTAATCCTCAGTCGCCAGGACACGTGCAGGTTATTCCTAAAAATCATTACAGGTGGGTCTGGGATGTACCAAATATAGGGGAATATTTCGAACTGGTTCAGAAAATAGCTAGGGCTCAACAAAAAGCTTTCGGAACCGAATGGATTATTTCTAAAATTATCGGCGAAGAAGTTCCTCATGCACACGTGTGGGTTTTTCCAGGAGATGTAAAAGCAGATAAAAGAGATATCAAAGGAAATGCAGAGAGAATCAGAGCTTCTTTAAATAAAATCTAAAAATGTCTCTGGGGGGAGTTTAACCCCCGACCTCCTGCTCATGAGACAGGCGCTCTTGACGCTGAGCTACAGAGACAAGATTAATAAACGCATTTGATTTAAAAGTTTTGAGGTTATCAAATTAGAAATTTGAAATGACTGAAACAATAATTGCAAATGCTACCGGTGCTATTGATGCTCTTACTTCCCCTCTATTTTCTATTACAAAACTTATTCAGGCACTTGGCGGAATCATTCTTCTCTATTTAATTTTTAGTATAATTAATGTAGTGATAAACTGGAAAAAGAATAAAGAGATTAAGAAGATAAGAAATGATGTTAAGGATATAAAAAGACTTTTGTCTGAGAAAAAGAAATGAATTTTATGATAATTAATATCATTTATTTACTGCTTTTGTTTCTTAATTCTTGCGATGAATCCTGCTATTTGATTTTTTATTTTCTTGCTTGGAATTGTGTTCCCAAGAATTTTTTTATTTCCCTCAAAGCTCTCACTGAATTTAATACCTTTCTTTATTAGCTCTTTAGTCGTTCTCTTTATCAGTTTTGTTTTTATTTTTCCCATTTTATCCTGTGTTAATAATCTATCTTTTTGTCTATTTTTAAAAGTTTTTATCTGTCCCTCTTTTTTATTTTAGAGTTTTTCAAAAGAGTAGAGATTTTTTGTTGCATTAATTAAATCCTCCACCTTTTTTAGAGGACCTCCGGAATTCGCAATCATATACGGAAGTCCAAATTCAGCAGCTTTTTTTGCAGCTTTTATAATGTCTGCTTCGTTAATTTTCTTTTTTTTATACGCTATGAATATTCTCGCTGTCCCGCTGTCCCTCTTTTTTATTTTTAACATTATTTCATTTTTATCAAAACTGATTATATCCACAATTTCTATTTCTCTCTCGGATAAAAATTCCTTTACTTTATTTAGTAATTTATTCTCTTTTTTAGAAGACATTCTTTTTGTAGTTTTATTTTTGAAAATTTTCTTTATTTTTTTTCTTTCTTCTTTTCTGGGTTCTGGTTTTATTTTTTCTGTGAATTCAGACTCTGGTACTGTGAAAAATTTCCAGTATAATTCTCCTGTATCAGGCTTTTGAAAAGGAATGGCAAAATCTTTTATTTCTTTTAGGGCAACTCTTATTGCCGGGTTCTGTTCAGAGTCTTTCATAAATTTTTTTTCTTTTAGAAGATGAAAAGCCTCTTTCTCTTTGCTTTTTAAATAATGGGAATATTTTTCAATCATGTATTCCTGTCCCGCAATTAAATAAAGAGGAGAGTTTCCAATTTTTAGATTACTCATTTTTATTTTCTTTTCAGAGACAAGTTCTGAAAGAAATGCAGACGTGAAAAGTATACTTGAATCAATTTCTCTGGCGATATGAACCGGGAGACTTGGACCGTTTCTTCTTAAGACAGAAATTATTTTTTCTTTTATTTTTGATGTATCTTGAGCAGGCATAATCAAATGAGAAATGGAAAGGTTATAAAGATTTTTATCTTTAGATGTAAAGTATCAGGGTCTCACCCAATTTACTTCCCAATAACTGACATCTCCTTCGTCGTCAACAATCGCTAAGAGCAGTTTTTTCTTTGTGCTGTGGGCAACACGATTCTTGGCTGAAAATTCATGCCATGTAAGCTTTTTTGATTCATGGTCTGCGAATACAATCCATTTGGCATGTTTTTTTCCTGGCTTTGCTCCTTTTTCATAAACTCTAAAGTCAGCCCCGAATTTTAGAGCAGTTTTTACAAGATAGCCCCTTTCCCTTAAATCTTTAAAAACGCGATATTTAACCGAGATTCTCTTGTCAATTTTCTGGAGTTTTTTCAAAAGCTCTTCAGACGAAATTTTTTTCTTACCACAAAAAACCTCTGTTTTATTCTTTTCAACAAGGAAAAGTGCTTCTGACAGAGAATACTGAATTTTTTCTCCTATAGGTTCGCCAAAACTACTTTTCTTGTGTAAAGTGAAAGCCTCTGTAGAATTGCTTGAAATTGTCTCGCTAGCAATATGTGCCTTAATTTTTTCCATGGTTAAAAAGAGAAAGAGAATATTTAAAAGTTGTGAGTGAACAAAATATTTATATACTTGGAGGTTTTAAATATTTTATGAAAATTGCTAAAGAAAATAAAATAGAAGTTTTGAATTCTTTAGCTTTGCTGATTTTATTATAGATTCATCATAGATGAATCTTATTGAACTAAATTTTATAATTTAAAATGAATTCTATTGAGATTTTTGATACAACTTTAAGAGATGGAGAGCAAAGTCCAGGAGCTACTCTTAATTCTCGTGAAAAATTGGACATAGCTTATGCTTTGAGAAATTTGGGGGTGGATGTTATTGAAGCGGGTTTTCCTATTGCAAGTGCTGATGATTTTTACGCCGTTAAAAAAATTGCACAAAAAGTAAAAGGTCCTGTTATTTGTGGTTTGGCAAGAGCACTTGAAAAAGATATTTATAGATGTTATGAAGCCGTTAAATATTCTAAAAGACCTCGAATTCATATTTTTCTTGGAACATCTAAAATTCATATGGAGAAAAAGTTGAAGATGTCTCCTAAAGAAGTAATTGAGAAAACTAAAAAAAGTATAAGATATGCAAAATCTCTCTGCCCAGAAATTGAATTTTCTTTAGAAGATGCAATCAGAACAGAATATTCTTTTATGATTGATGTAATAAAAACAGCGATTAATGCAGGAGCAGGAATAATTAATCTTCCAGATACCGTAGGTTATGCTGTTCCAGAAGAAATTAAAAAAAGGTTTCAATATGTTTTTGATTCTCTTGGAGATTTAATAAGAGAAAAGAATATTAAAATTTCTGCTCATTGTCATAATGATTTGGGAAATGCTGTTGCAAATTCTCTGGCTGCTGTTGAAGCTGGGGCAACCCAAATTGAATGCACAATTAATGGAATTGGAGAGCGTGCTGGAAATGCGTCTCTTGAGGAAGTTGTGATGAATTTAGTTACCAGAAAAGATTATTATAAAAAAAATTTGAATATTAATACAAAATTATTATGTCCTGTTTCAAATCTTGTAAGGGATTTAACTGGTTTGGCTGTTCAAAGAAATAAAGCAATAGTTGGAAAGAATGCTTTTGCTCACGAGGCGGGGGTTCATCAGGCAGGGGTTATTGCCTGCAAGGATACTTATGAAATAATAAAAGCAGAGAATGTTGGTTGGGTTGGAGAGAATTTAGTTATTGGAAAACATTCTGGAAAAAATGCTGTTAAGAAAGTTTTATTGGATAATGGTGTTGAAGTAAATGATGAAAAGTTGAAAGAGATAACAAATAAAGTAAAAAATTTAGCTGATGCAAAAAAGAAAATTCAACATGAGGATGTTTTAGAAATTATTAAGACTTAAATTTTTAAATTAGGTTTTGTTAAAAAGAATATGTCCTCAATCAACTTTAAAAAAATAGAAAGAAAGTGGCAGAAGAAATGGGAAGAGAAAAAGATTTTTGAAGTGAAAGAAAATAAAAAGAAAAAAAAGTTTTTTGTTCTTGAGATGTATCCTTATCCTTCAGGAAGCGGGTTGCACATGGGACATGCTTTTAATTATACAATTGGGGATATTTATGCGAGATTCAAGAGGATGAGTGGTTTTAATGTTCTTTATCCAATGGGTTATGATAGTTTTGGTTTGCCTGCTGAGAATGCCGCGATAAAAGCGAAGATGCATCCGAGGAGATATACTGAAAAATCAATAAAAAATTTTTTAATGCAACAAAAACAGCTCGGTTTGAGTTATGACTGGAGCAGAATTTTGTGGAGCCATAGCCCTGAATATTATAAATGGAACCAGTTTTTCTTTTTGAAATTTCTGGAGAAAGGTTTAATTTACAGAAAAAAATCTCCTGTGAATTGGTGCAGGAAATGCGGCACTGTTCTGGCAAACGAACAGGTGCATAAAGGGAAATGTTGGAGACATGAAGATACCGACGTGGAAACAAAACAACTTGAGCAATGGTTTATTAAAACTACAAAATATGCCGAAGAACTTCTGCAGGATATTGAAAAGTTGCAATGGCCCGAGAGAATTAAAATTATGCAGAGGAATTGGATTGGGAGAAGCGAAGGAACCGAGATTGATTTTGAGATTGAAAATCCTGATAAGGAAATTTCAAATGTTATAATTGTTCATGGGAGTAATCAAAAAGAGAAAGAAAAACTTAAGGGAGGTTCGCCTCCTCAAAATAAGAGAAACTGGCTTCCCTGGATAAAAAAGAAATTAGGGAAAAAGGGAATAAAATGTGAGACTCCTTTAATGCCTGCAAGCTGGGCACCAAAATATAAGGACTGGAAAAAGGAACTTGAAAAATTAAAGATTGGCGAAAATTCTGTTTTAATCGGGCATAGTGCAGGAGGAGCTTTCTTAGTTCGTTGGCTGGGAGAAACAAAAAAGAAAATTAAGAAGTTGATTTTGGTTTCACCTGGAAAAGCAGAAGGATGGCATATGAGATACTTAGATAATCTATACGGAAGCAAAACATACAAGGATATTCAGGAATTTGTGAACGAAAAAATAATCCTTTTTACAGCCAAGGACGACTATCCGCATCATATTACAAACGCATATAACTATGAGAAGGAATTACCTGCAAAAGTTGTTTGTTTTGAAAAAGGATTTGGGCATTTTGTAGAGAAAAGTATGGGCACTAAGGAATTCCCTGAACTTTTTGAGAAAATAATTTCAAAACAAAAATGGCCAATCTTCACAACGCGTCCCGATACTATTTTTGGCGTTACTTTTATGGTGATTTCTGCACAGCATCCAAAACTTTTTGAGTTAGTTACAAATAAGCAGAAAAAAGAAGTTGAGAAATTTTTGAAAAAAATAAAATCAGTTAGTGAAGAAGAGTTAGGGAAATTGGAAAAAGAGGGAGTTTTTACTGGGATTTATGCAATCAATCCAATTAACAAAGAGAAAATTCCTGTTTATGTTGGAAATTTTGTGATTGCTGATTATGGTTCTGGGATGGTGATGGCTGTTCCTGCGCATGATCAGAGAGATTTTGAGTTTGCCAAGAAATATGGAATTAAAATTAAGCAAGTGATTAAAGGGGGAAATGTAAAAAAAGAAGCTTACACAGGCGACGGATTTTTGATTAATTCTGGGAGATTTAACGGACTTGAAAATCATAAAGCGAAATGGAATATTACGCAACATCTAGAAGGAGAAGATCTTGGAAGAAAATCTGTCCAGTATAAATTAAGAGACTGGCTTGTCTCGAGGCAAAGGTATTGGGGAACGCCAATACCAATTGTTTATTGTGACAAGTGCGGAGTTGTTCCTGTACCTGAAAAGGATCTTCCGGTTAAACTTCCGGAGAAAGTTAAATTCGGAAAAGGAAATCCTCTTGAAACCGCTAAAACTTGGATAAGTGTTAAATGCCCAAAATGTTGGAAGAAAGCGAGAAGGGAAACAGACACTATGGATACTTTTTTTGACAGCAGCTGGTATTATTTAAGATATTGTGACAGCAAAAATAAGAAAGAGTCTTTTAATAAGAAAAAAATAGATTATTGGATGCCGGTTAATCAATATGTTGGCGGTGCAGAACATGCGTGCATGCATTTAATTTATGCGCGGTTTTTCACAAAAGCATTAAGAGATTTAGGATTTCTAGATTTTGATGAACCATTTACAAAATTGTTTAATCAGGGAATGCTTCACGGAGAAGACGGCATGGTTATGTCCAAGTCAAGGGGAAATGTTGTGTTACCTGAAGAGGTCTCTAAAGAATATGGGATTGATGCCGCAAGATTGTTTTTGGTCAGCATAGCTTCTCCTGATAAAGACATTGAGTGGAGTGATGCAGGAATTGAGGGAAGTTTTAGATTTGTGAAAAAAGTTATGGATTATTTTGAAAAAATTAAATTTGGAAAAACAGACAAAAAAATTCAGAGTAAATTACATAAGTCAATTAAAGAGGTTACTCTGGATATTGAAAATTTTAGATACAATCTTGCTGTGATAAAGATTAGAAAATTGTTTGATGGTTTTAAGAGTGAGATTAGCAAAGAAACTGCGGAATCTTTCTTGAAATTATTGCATCCTTTTTGTCCGCATATTACAGAAGAACTCTGGCAGAAAATTGACAATAAAAATTTTGTAAGTTTGGAAAGCTGGCCCGAATTTGAAAAGAGTAAGATTGATGAAAAGCTTGAAAAAGAAGAAGAGATCATAAACAATGTGATTAATGATATAAATAATATAATCAAGATAGTCAGGGATAAAGGGAAAAAAATTAATAAAATCTATCTTTATAGTGTTCCTTCAGAAAAAGAAATCTATGTTGATTACTTTAGAGAAATTGAGAGAAGAACAGGCTTCCAGGTGGGCATCTATGCAGTAAATGATAAAGGCAAACACGATCCAAAAAATAAATCAAGAAAAGTTAAACCGGGTAAGCCCGGAATTTATTTGGAGTAATTTGTTATAGTTAGGTTTTTATAATTATTTTTCTTTATATTTGTCAATGGAAAAGAGACAGAAAAGACTAGGTGAAGAAGAATCAAGAAGAAAAGAGATAAAAGATACTTCTCGAAAGTATGGCTCTAAAAAAAATAATCTGAGATATATTCTAATTCTTCTTTTTATCATCTTTGTCCTGACTTTCTTAGCTTTAAGTATCGCTTCTGAAAGAAGGTATGAAAAAATTCCTGTATGCGGTGATGGAACATTTTATAGCACTTGCTCATTAGACAAACCTTATTATTGTGATGAAGGGGTTTTGGTTGAAAAAGCATCTGTTTGTGGCTGCCCTGATTCTGGCAATCTTTCTTTTTGGAGAGAAGGAGATTTTTGTTTTTTACAATATTATACAGATATGAAAGATATTAATTTAAGTTATTATCTGAATGGCCAGGAATATAAGATTCTTTTCACAGTTTATGGGGGAGTTAATGATTATGTTTCAAAGCTTTCAAGGACAATTCCTCTGGATGGTGATAATATCCCTCCTAGAGTTGACTTTAAATTAAGAATAATTAATGACGAAGTTCAGCGAGAAGCTATTTTGCCTTTAGTTAAAAGAATACAAAATCTTGCTCCTGATAATAAGGTTGAGCAGGCAAGAGTTGCTGTAAGTCTTATTCAGAATATTCCTTACAGAGTCTCAGATAAAAGTGCTTTTATAGGAGGAACTGAATTGGATTATTCAAGATATCCTTATGAAGTTTTATATGAGAATCAGGGAATTTGCAGCGGAAAATCCCAGCTCTTGGCTTTTTTGTTAAGGGAGCTTGGTTATGGTGCTACCATATTTTTCTTTCCAGAGGAAAATCACGAGGCTGTCGGGATTAAATGTCCTGCAGAAAAAAGCTTTTATGGTAGTGGATATTGTTTTGTCGAAACAGGTGGTCCTTCAATAATTACAGATTATTCCATGGAATTTACAGAAGGCATAACCCTTGATTCTAAACCAGATATGCTTTTAATTTCAAGAGGAATCTCTTTGCCAGAAGAACTCCAGGAATATAAAGATGCTAAAACTCTTGAAGGAATCAGGAAGAGAACTTTTTTAGGAATTATTAATTCATGGAAACTTGGCAGAATTAATGAGAAGTACAGTCTTTTAGATTTTTATAATTTAGATAATGTTGAATCTGTTCAAGAGAATAATCTAGTTAATGAAACTGCTTAAAAATCAAATTAGGCAACAACAGCCTTAATCCTTCTTATTCCTGCTGCAACTGACTCTTCTTTTATAATTTTGAAGATTCCTATTTCTTGTGTGTTTTTCACATGAGGACCTGCGCAGATCTCTTTGGAAAAATCTCCAATTGTGTAAACTGAAACTTTTTCTCCGTATTTTTTATCAAATATCCCCATAGCTCCTTTTGTCTTTGCTTTTGCAGGAGACATTTCTTCTCTTATAACTTCCAAAGAATTTTTAATCTGTTTATTTACCAGATCTTCAACTTTTTTAATCTCTTCATTGGTTAATTTTCGCGGGAAAGAAAAATCAAGTCGCAATCTCTTGGGGGTTATGTTGCTTCCTTTTTGAATTATGTTTTTATCTTTTAATATATTTCTTAACGCTGACAATAATAAATGTGTTGCTGTGTGAAGTTTTGTTGTTTTTTCTGATTGATCTGCTAAACCTGATTTGAACCTTCCTTCCGACGCTGTTCGCGAGAGTTGCTGGTGTTTTTTGAGTTCCTTTTCAAATTCTTTTGCAAATTTAACTATATTTATCTTAAGGCCTTCATTTTTTGCAATTTCTTGTGTCAATTCAATAGGAAATCCATATGATTGATATAATAAGAAAGCATCTGTTGGAGAAATTTCCTTTTTATGTATTATTATATTTTTTAATATCTTAAATCCTTCTTCTATTCTACAATTAAATGTAGCCTCTTCTCTATCCATCTCCTGAAGAATAAATGTTTTGGTATCTCTATTGACAAACCAAACCCTTTTATCATTTTTAGGAAAATAATCTGAGTATATATCAATTACAACTTTTGCCACTTTTAAAGTAAAATCTCTTAATCCTAATTTTTTCCCATAAACTATGGCCCTTCTTATTAATCTTTTTAGCACATATCCTCTTTCTTTGTGCCCTGGTTGAATCCCATCATTAAGAAGAAATACGGCTGCTTTGATGTGGTCTGCGATTATTCTCATTTCTCTTTTGTTTTCTGAATATTTTTTCCCAGAAAGTTTTTCTATTTTTTTTATTATTGGTTTCCAGACTTCAGTTAAATAATTATCATCTAATCCATCTAGAACAGCGAGGGTTCTCTCAATACCCATACCTGTGTCAATGTTTTTTTGTTCTGCAGTTTTGTAATTTCCTTTTATATCTTTTTCATATTCCATAAAAACATCATTCCAGATTTCAACTCCATTAACAAATATCTCTGTATCTGGTCCGCATGGTCCAGTGTTTCCTGCTGGTCCCCACCAATTATCTTCTTTTCCAAGAAATTTTATTTTCTTTATTCCAAGAGATTTCCATATTTTTTCTGATTCTTCGTCTTTTTTTGCATTTTCGTCTCCTGCAAAGCATGTAACTGATAATTTTTCTTTTGGAATTTTTAGGACTTTTGTGAGAAATTCAAAACTTAATTCAATTGCCTCTTTTTTCCAGTAATCTCCCAAGCTCCAGTTTCCGAGCATTTCAAAAAAAGTGTGGTGTATTTCATCCCCGACCATTTCTATATCACTTGTTCTTAAGCATCTCTGAACACTGCACAATCTTTTTCCTAAGGGGTGTTTCTGGCCAAGAAGGTATGGAGTTAATGGATGCATTCCTGCTGTTGTAAAAAGCACAGTAGGATCATTTTCAGGAATTAAAGAAACATTTGGAATTTCTTTATGGTTTTTTGACTGAAAAAATTTAAGATATTTTTTGATTAATTCTTTTCTTTTCATATATCTATTAGAATTAGAAGTTTTAAAAATTATTTGATTATCTGGCTTATTCATTAATTAACTAACTTCTTAGAAATTACCTAAAGTTTTAAGAATTCCTGCTTTGCAATTTTTCAAGTCTTCTCTGAATTTCCTGCAATTGGCCTTCAAGACTTCTATCATAACTTTTTTCTCTCTTCTCTTCTTTATACTTCTTTCCTGTTTCTTCAGTTTTTTCTTTTTTTAATATTTCAGGAACTTTCAATGCTGGAAGAACTTTTTGGAGTTTTGTCATATTTGTTTTTAGTTCTTTCATTTTTCTGGAAAGAATTATTTTTTGTTCAAGTTCCTTAAGTCTGTAAAAGCTGTACCCTCTGATTATTTTTGCAATTTTTAAAAGATTCATCTGTGATGTAAGAATGTCTCTCTTTGCTGTGACAGCCTCTTCATTGTCAAACTTTATATGTATAACACTTTCTTTAGCCATTTTATATTTTAGAAAAAACGTTTTTATCAACTTTTTCTATCTGTCCTTTGATTGACTTGACTTTATTCTCCCATGAGCCAAGTTCTTTTTCTTCTTTTTCTCTTATCTTTTTTATGTCTTCAAGGGTTCTTTCAATTTCATTAAGTTTCTTTTTTGTTTCATTAAAGATTTTTAATGCTTCTTCGAATCTATCAATTCTTATAAAAACAGGTTCTTGTCCTGTTTCAAATTCTCTTTCCTTTCTGAGTCTTGGAGTTTCCCAGCCAATTTCTTCTGTTACTGACTTTTTTAGGGGTCCGCGCATTATTTGCTCCTCTTCATCAGGAAAAAAATCATCTGCACTTTCATCTTCAGGGAAATTCTCTTTCCTACCAGAAACAGCATCTTTTATTGTATTTTGAGAAAATTTTGTGCCTAAAGAACCAGAGGGATAACTTGGTAATTTATGAATGCTTTTGTCCTCTTTATTCTCATTTTCCAGTGAAGGAAGCTCAGGGAGTTTTGGAAGTCCCGGGAGTGATGGAACAGGAGTAACCTCTTTATTCACCTCTTTTTTCTTTTTTCTAAACAGACCCATTTTATCTTAAGATTATACTTTAATATAGATTTTCTAATGTATACAAAACACACCACAGGTTTAAAAACTTTTATTTTTTATAAAAAGCAAAGACCGAAAGGTATTTATTTAAATAATATTTTTTCTTAAAATGTTAAAAAAATTTCTTAGGGATGCTGTCAATCTTATTGTAGGAAAACAAGCAGAAGAAATAGTTGACCTCCTTGATACAAACAACCATATTAATGAATTTATCCTTGCAAAGAAACTGGATATAACTATTAATCAAACGAGAAATATACTCTATAAGATGTCTGACTATGGACTTGTTTCTTCTATAAGAAAAAAAGATAAGAAAAAAGGATGGTATACTTATTTTTGGAAAATTGAAGTTCTGAAGTCACTTGAGTTTGTGAAAAGTGATATATTCAAAAAGATTAATCAGCTAGAAAATCAGATACAAAAAAGAGAAACAAAAAGATTTTACATATGTAAAAGATGTAACATAGAATTAAACGAGGAGAATGCCCTTATTCACAATTTTATATGCAGAGAGTGTGGTGATGTTCTGATGCTTAAAGATAACACCAAGGTTGTCAGAGAAATGAAGAAGAATTTAGACAAGCTGAAAAGAGATTTAGATTTTGTCGAGGAGGAAATAAAGAAAGAAACAGAAAAAATCGAGAAAAAGAAGCTAAAAGAATTAAAAAAAGAAGAGAGGGCGAGGAAAAGAAAATTAAAAATGAGAAGAAAAAGGAGAAAAGAAAAAAAGACTTCTAAGAAAACTAAAACCAAAATAAAAAAAGCAAAAAAGAAAGTAAAAAAACCTAAAATCAAAAAAAAGAAATCTCCTTCCTCTAAAAAACAGAGAAAAAAACCGCGAAAAAAAGTATCTAGAAAATCAAGGAAGAAAACATTAAAAAAGAAAGTAAAAACAAAAAGAAAATCTAAAAAATTAAAGAAATACAAATAATCAGAAATGGCAAGAACTTACAGGAATTCTCCGAGGAAAAAAAGTATATCCAGTATGTTTAGTATCACGCTTATTCTGATTTTTGTTAATATTATTACATTTATTCTTTTTTTGATTCTTATTGGGTTGGATTTTCCTATTGATTATATTGCAATAAAACCTTTAAATATTTTGCAAGGCGATTATATTTGGACTTTTATTACAAGCATGTTTATGCATGCCGGGTTTTTTCATCTTTTTGTAAATATGTTTTCTTTGTTTTTTATAGGGAGTCTTGTTGAGAGGATTCTCGGGAGAAAAAGATATTTTTATTTTTATATGGTAGCCGGTCTTTTTGCAGGATTGTTTTTTGTTTTGTCTTCTTTGGCTTTTGCAGCTGACCTTGACACTTTTGCCGTCGGTGCGTCAGGAGCATTGTTTGGGCTTGTTGGTTTGCTTGTCCTTCTGACACCAAATCTTCCTGTTTTTGTTATGTTTATTCCTATCCCAATTAAAATGAAATATGCAGGACCAGGAATTTTGGTTGTTTTGTGGCTTATTTCAGTTGCAGGAGATATCCCTATTGGGAACACAGCGCACTTTGGAGGGCTTTTGGCAGGACTGATTTATGGCTTATACCTGAAAAAGAAATATAAAAGAAAAACAGAATATCTAAAAAAAGTTTTCAGTTAAAAAATGCCAAGAAAAAGAAAAAAGAAAAAACATAGTAAGAATAGATCAAGTAAATTAAAAAAGAATTTTCTGGAAGAGAGCTACAGAAAAAGCTGGCAGTATCTTAAAGAATCAAGGATTTTTATTTATGCTGCTGTGTTCTTTTTCTTATTTTTTATTTTGATTGGATTTTTTGTTCCTGCACCGGAAATAATTGAATTGAAAATTCTCGAGTTTATTGAGGAAATGCTCCAGAAAACAGAGGGGATGTCTCAGTGGGAGTTGGTGGGATTTATTTTGTTGAATAATGCTCAAAGCGCCTTTTTTGGGATGGTTTTGGGGGTTATGTTAGGAATCTTTCCATTAGTGACTGCTGTTGTAAACGGATATCTTTTGGGTTTTGTGGCTATAAGGGTCATAGAAGCGGATGGAATTTTAACTTTATGGAGACTTTTTCCTCACGGAATTTTTGAGCTTCCTGCTTTGTTTGTTTCTATTGGGCTTGGGCTGAAATTAGGAAGTTTTATTTTTAGAGAGAGTAAATGGGAATCTCTTAAAAATTATTTTTTTAATTCTCTGAGGGTCTTTATTTTTGTAGTAATCCCACTTTTAATTCTCGCTGCTCTTATAGAAGGAAGTCTTATTTTTTTCTTAAGTAATTAGATTTATATACCTCTATTTCTACTGATTTGTATTAATTAAAAATAAAAGGAGGTTAAAATGGCTGTTTGGAAAAAAGGAGTAATTGTTCTTGGAGGTGTTGTGGCGGTAGTTGGTCAGTTTTATGGTGGACCTGGAATGAGTCCTAACTTATACCTTCCACTGATTGGCGGAGCAGTTGCAGCAATAGTTGGTTTGCTTACTGATTAAAACTCTTTCTTTTTTATTTTTTATTTAGAAAAATTTTAGCAAAAACTAATTAATAATCTATTTTCTTTATTTACAGAAATAGTAATAACTTTAATTTTATTTTATTTAATCTTTTAAATCATTTATTCCTAAAACAATTAAAAGAACAGCTATCATGGCAGCAAGCCAGAAAATTCCTCCCTTCAGAAAAACCCATGCAGAATGTAAAAGATTAAAGTCTTTTCCAAGTAATGTCCATGAGTATGCTGAAGAAGCCCATCCGATCATAATCACAGCTGTAAGAAGAATCAAACCAATTATAAGTTCAGACCATTTATTCATATATATCTTTAAGTTCTTCTATTTAAAAAGATTTTTGTGGTAGATTATCTGTTTTCTTAGGCAAAATTCTAATGATAGATTTATAAGTTCCCTATTTTTTTATTTGTATGGACTTAACTGCGGATTTATCTGAAAGCTTGGCAATCCCAATTTTTCTGCGAACTTTTTAGCTGCGCTTAAATAATCAATCCTTTTGTCTTTATTCTCAAAATTAAACTAATCTAAACTAAGAAAAAAATGAAAAAACAAACAAAAAAAGAAGAAATTGCAAGAAAAAACCTCTTTAAAAAAGGAGAGGAAATTTCAGGAGTTGTCATAAAGGGATATGATTTTAACAAAGGTCTGGATTATGAAAAAATTGTAAGAAGTTTTTCAGGCAGCGGTTTTCAGGCAAGCAATTTATCAAAGGCGATAGAAATTGTTAGAGAGATGCAGAAAGACAAGGCAAAAATTTATTTTGGATATACGTCAAACATGGTCAGTTCAGGTTTAAGAGAGGTGATAAGATGGCTTGTTGAACATAAAAAAGTTGACATTTGTGTTACAACCGGCGGTGGCGTAGAGGAAGATATAATAAAATGTCTTGGCGATTTCGTTTTGGGTGATTTTAAAGTTAACGGGGCTGAGCTAAGAGAAAAAGCAATAAACAGAATAGGAAATATCTTTGTCTCAAATTCAAGATATGTTGCCTTTGAAAATTTTGTTATGCCTTTTTTAGAAGAGCTTTACCAGGAGCAGAAAAGGAGAAACAAACCTGTTTTAACTTATGAAATTGTATGGAAACTTGGAGAAAAAATTGATAACCCTAAAAGCATTTGTTATTGGGCGTGGAAAAACAAAATCAAAATACACTGCCCGACAATAATGGATGGAAGTCTCGGTGATATGATTTATTTTTTCAAAAGTAAAAGAGAAGATTTCTGTGTTGATATTTCAGAAGACACGCGCGAGTTTAATAATTCAACAATAGGACTGAAAAAATCAGGGATAATAGCTCTTGGCTCAGGAGTTATCAAGCACAGTATTCTTAATGCAAATATGTACAGGAACGGGGCTGATTATGCTGTTTATATAAATAATTCTATGGAATTTGATGGAAGCGATGCAGGAGCTCTTCCTGAAGAAGCTGTTTCGTGGGGAAAACTGACCCCGAAAAGCAAAAGAATAAAAGTATTTGGTGATGCGACTATCCTCTTTCCGATTCTTGTTGCCGAGGGATTTGTCAGAAATAATCCCAAGTTCAGTTAAATATGAAATTTTTTTATATTTTTGCTAAAAGTTTATATATATTTGGTTTGTTTTAGTTACATGACAAACCAAATATCTCAATCAATGGAGCAGTCTGAAAAACAGACAGTGAAGAGCCAGATAGGGAAAAGCAAAAAAGTTTCTGACGAAGAAAAAAACCTCACGGACATCTTGAAAAATTTTTCACCTGGAGCAGCGATAAGAACCGCTCTTGATGATATGCTCCACGCGGAAATGGGTGCTTTGATTGTTTTTGAAAAAGAGGGTCTCTTAGATATTGTTGAGGGAGGGTTTAAAATTAATTGCAAATTTACCCCTCAGAAGCTTATTGAACTTGCAAAAATGGATGGAGCTATTATACTTTCAAAAGATTTGAAAAAAATCCTGTATGCAAATACTCTTTTAACCCCAAGCAGTAAAATTAATTCAAAAGAGACAGGAACAAGACATAAAGCAGCAGAAAGAACCGCCAAACAATTCAACACAATTGTCGTTGCTGTTTCTGAAAGAAGAAAAAAGATAACAATTTATCTTGGAGATGAAAGCCATTATCTTGAAGAGACTTCAGAGATTTTGAGAAGGGCTGCGGAAACTCTCCAGATTCTTGAAAAACAAAAAGAGATATTTGATGAATTACTCTCTCATCTGAATGTTCTTGAAATTACAGGTTTGACTACAATGAGTGATGTCTGTAATGTTCTGCAGACTGCCGAGATAATAAGAAGGATTTCTGAAAATGTTAAAAAGTACCTTGTTGAGCTTGGAAAAGAAGGAGTGATTGTTAGCATGAGACTTAAAGAGCTTACAAGAAGTCTTAGCAAGCAGAGAGAAAGCATAATCAAAGATTATTTCAGTTCTGGCAGGTCAAAAAAAGACGAAATTCTGCGTAATATGAACTTTGATTTTTTGCTTGAGACATCCAATGTTTTGAGAATGCTTTTTGATGAGTTACACGACAAACCTGTTGCATCAAAGGGAACGAGAATTCTAAAAAAAACAAACCTCCTTAAAAAAGATATCAAAACCCTCCTTGATAATTTAAAAACACTTGACAAGATTTTTAATATTGATAAAGAGTCTTTAAAAAGTATTTTCAAGAACGAGAATTTTGTGGAATCTTTTATGGAAGAGATAAAAAACCTGAAAGAGAAAATACTTATGGGAAAGAAAATTTGAAGTGTTAATTTGGATGAGGGGAATGAAATGCTATTTTTTAATAAAAATTTATAAGCCATGTTTTTTTAATTATAAACAATGCTTACAAAAAAACAAATCAGGGAAATTAAAGAGCACCTTAACAACGCTCAGAATCCGGTTTTCTTTTTTGATAATGATCAGGATGGACTGTGTTCTTTTCTTTTATTAAGAAGGTATCTTGACAGAGGGAAAGGGGTTCCAATAAAATCTTTTCCAGAGTTAACTGCAGAATTTTTCAGAAAAATTCACGAGTTTAAGTCAGATTATATTTTTATTCTCGATAAACCTGTTGTCTCTGAAGATTTTTTTGCCGAGGCAGAAAGACATAATCTGCCTGTTGTGTGGATAGACCATCATCTTGCAGATACCAAAAAAATTCCTGCCTTTGTTAATTATTATAATCCTTTGTTTAACAGAACAAAAAAATCAGAGCCTGTGACAGCTTTGTGTTATCAGATAACAGAAAAAAAAGAAGATTTGTGGATTTCTGTTGCGGGCTGTATTTCTGACAAATTCTTCCCAAAATTTTATAGCGAGTTTGAAAAAAAATATCCTGATTTAACTATCAGAAGAAAAGGAAAAGAAAAAAATGCTATGGATGTTTATTATAAGTCTCAAATTGGAAGAGTTGCGAGGATTATTGGGGCAGGACTTAAAGACAGAACAACAAATGTGATGAATATGATAAGATTTTTGATTAAGGCGAAAAGTCCTTACGAGGTTCTTGAGGAAAACAGCAAGAATCGTTCTTTACATCACAGATTCAAACAAATAGAATCAAAATACAAAAAACTTTTTACAAAGGCGGTTTCGGTTGGAAAGGGTCAGAAAAAAATGCTTTTTTTTCAGTATGGGGGTGATTTAAGTATTAGCGCGGATTTGGCAAACGAGCTGAGTTATATTTTTCCTGAAAAAATAATTATTGTTGTTTATATTAAGGGAGTAAAAGCAAATATTTCAATGCGTGGTAAAAAATCAAGAAAAATTTTCTTGGAAGTTATTAAGGACATTGAAGGAGCGCGCGGAGGCGGGCATGAAGATGCTATTGGAGGACAAATAAATGTTGATGATATTGAAAAGTTCAGGGAAAACCTTAAATTATCCACTACGCAATGAGTATTGAAAATAGAAATATATAAAAACCGATTTTTCTTAGTGGGAGCATGAGTAGAAGACTGGAGAAAAACTTTGAATGGCATTTAAATCCTGTTGTGGGAAGATGTTCTCTAGTTTTCACAATAATTAAAACCTACTCAATTTAATCAGGTCACTTCTATGGGCTTGAATTGAATTGAGTGTTTTCTATATCAATTTGAGCCTTGGCAAGAGATTTCTGAATTAATTGGGTTTTGAGAAAATGGAAACCTTTTTAGAGACAAAAGAGAAAGACGATAAAGAGCTTCTTGAAAGAGAGCTTAATGAATTGATAGAAATTACTTTCAAGATGGAATATGAATTAGAGCTTACACTTCAGGAAGCTAACTCAAAGAAATAATTCAAAAAGAGAACAGGGAGTCTGATATACTTGTCAGACTTAGTGGTTTTTATTTTCCTATTAAGATTCTTTTTACTTATAACAATTATTCATAAGTCTTTTTTAATCAGATAAAGTTCAGTAGCTTTTCCCTATGTAAACCCAGTAATCTGCCTGCTCTCCTGAGACGATGCACTTTTCCCCCTTTATTTTTGGCTGGTTCATTGGTCTGTTGAGTGTTTTTGCCCCTTTTGTTTTTTCCTTTAGAATATCTTCAATATCTTTTGAATTTTTTAGAGGAACAAGAACAACTTTTTTCTGATTTATTTTTTTTACAGCGTCCTGAAGGCTTTCTGCCTTGGAAAGATTTTTCCGGAGAAGTTCATTTGCTTTTTTAAAAAGTTCTTGCTGCATTTCTTCAAGTTCTGAATCTATTTTTTTTCTTAAATCCCTGTTTTTTACCGTGGTTTTTTTCTGATTATCTCTTCTGACAATTACTACCTGGTTCTTCTTTAAGTCGTTTGGCCCTATTTCAATTCTCAGAGGTATGCCTTTTAGTTCCCACTCATTGAATTTATAACCAGGGGTCACTTCAAGTCTTTCATCCAGAAAAGGATCGTATCTTGAAAGTTTTTTGGAAATTTCTCTGGCTTTTTTTAAAATCTCTTTGTTTTTTTCAAATTTTATTGGGACAATTACAATTTTATTTGGAGCGAGTGTTGGGGGGAGGACAAGTCCTTTGTTGTCAGAATGAAGGGCGAACATAACTCCAAGCATTCTTGTAGAAATTGCCCAAGTGTTTTGCCATGCAAACTCTTCTTTTCCGTTCTTATCAAGGAATTTTATGTTATATGCTTTTGAAAAATTCTGCCCGTCGTAATGAAAATCAGGACCTTGAATCATTCTTCCGTTAGGGAGGTATGTCTCAATTGTTGTTGTATATTCTGCTCCTGCGAATTTTTCCTTATCTGTTTTTCTTCCTATCACACCTGGAATTGCCATGTATTTTTCAAGTATCTCTTTGTACATATTCACTATTTGCATTTCTTCTGCCTCTGCCTCTTTTTTTGTTGCGAAAACTGTATGGCCTTCGTTAAAAATAAATTCACGTGTTCTAAAAAAAGGAACAGGATGTCTGAACTCCCATCTTACCACATTGCTCCACTGATTGCATTTTAATGGAAGGTCACGCCAGCTTCTAATCCATTTTGAAAATGACTCATACATTATTGCCTCGCTCGTAGGTCTTACAGCTAGCCTTTCACTTAACTTTGTGTCACCTGCATGAGTAACCCATGCAACTTCTGGAGAAAATCCTTTTATGTGCTCTTTTTCTTTGGCTAACAAAGACTCTGGGATAAACATAGGGAAATAAACATTTTTTACATTCATTTTCTTTATTCTTTTATCTACTTCGTCTCTTATCTTTTCCCAGATAGCCCATGCTGTTGGCTTAAACACAATGCATCCTGAAACAGAAGTGTAATCTGCCAAGTCTGCCTTAAGTATCAATTGCTGAAACCATTCTGAAAAATTCTCTGTTTTTTTTGCTGTCAGGCCTTCCTGTGTCTTTGGCTTTTCTGGTTTTTTGCTCATTTTTTTATTTAGTTGTCTATCAGCGTGATATTTAATTCTCTTTCTGAAATTTCATTGGTAGTCTCTTTTATATAATTTGATTCAAGCGCGAATCCAAGCCCTTCTGCCTCTCCTCCTATCTTAAAGTTTACAATTCCTATTACTTCTCCCTGCTTGTTTATCAACGGACCTCCTGAATTTCCTGGGTTTATCGCAGCATCTATCTGTACATATGCTTCAAGTCCGTTCGGACCTTTCCTGTGAACTTGCGAGACAGAGCCGCTTGTCGCAGAGAACTGCAAGCCGTAAGGATTGCCTATTGCAATTACTTTCTCTCCTACCTGGATTTTTTTAGAGTCTCCTAATTCTAATTCCTCAAAATCTCCATCAATTTTCAATAAAGCTAAATCCATAAAAACATCTTTTCCTATCAATGCGACTTGATAAGGACCTTCTTCGTCAGACGTGTAAATTCCTGCTCTTGTCGCGCCTTCTATCACATGATAATTTGTTACAATATATCCCTCTTCATCAATTATAAATCCTGTTCCCTGTCCTGTGTCTGTTGAGATAATAACTACAGAATCGACAGAGTTCGAGTAGATTCCTGAAAAGTCCTCCCCTACAGACGCTTTTAACAGACTTAACTGTTGTTGATTTTCTTCAAGATTTAGTTGTGTGTCTGCAAGACTTCCTGACAAAAGATTTATCTGGCTCTGAATATTTGTCTGGAGTTCATTAATTTTATTAGTTAGGGTTGTATAATCAACACTTTGCTTTACAATTAAACCATTTAAGAGTATCCCCATAATCACCATGAAAATAATCACCAAGGATGTAAAACTTCCAATCATCCATTTATGGTGCTTTTTTAATCGTGCATGATTGACGGACTGGTTACTCTTCTCCCGAAATTTTCTTATTACCATTTTAATACTAAAATCTTAACATATAAAAAGCTAACTTATTTTTTCTTTTAGGGTCTGTAGTTCAATGGATAGAATGACGGGTTTCGGCGAGGGAGTTTGCGAGAGACATTTTGCCTTACTATAACGCGAGCGAACTTCGGAAAACCCCGTTGATCCAGGTTCGAGTCCTGGCAGACCCATTAAGTAAGGAAGAATGGAATCAAAAAAGAGGAAGTTTTTTTCAACAGCATTCACACTTACAGGAACAATTATCGGAGCCGGAATTCTCGGGCTTCCTTATATCTTTGCGCAGGCCGGATTTTTTATCGGCTTATTCTGGCTTGTTTTTCTTGGGCTTGTGATGATTTTAATAAATTTGTATTTGGGGGAAATCACATTAAGAACAAAAGAAACCCATCAGCTTCCTGGGTATTCATCAAAATATCTTGGAAGATGGGGAAGAAAGGCCATGTCAATTGCAATTGTTTTTGGAATTTACTCTGCTTTGGTCGCATACATAATAGGTGAAGGGCAAAGCCTTTCAAAACTTCTTTTTGAAAATTTTGAATATTCATTGTTTTTTGGAATTGCTTTCTGGGTTTTGATGACTTCTTTTTTAAGTAAGAGCGGTGTAAGACGCCTGAAAAATTTTGAGTTCTGGGGGGTTATTTCTGTAATATTTATAATATTCATTGTGTCTTTTCTTCTTTTGCCAGATGTGCAGATGAAAAATATTACCTCTTTAGACTCTTTTGGAATTTTCAATATATTTCTTCCTTTTGGTGTTGTGCTTTTTGCATTATTAGGTTTCGATTCTGTTCCTGAAATGAGACTTGAAATTGGTGATGAAAGGAAAATGCTTAAAGGCGCTATTCTTTTAGGGGGTTTGATCCCAGTTGTTTTGTATATTCTGTTTAGTTTTGTTTTTGTTGGGGTTCTTGGGAGGGGTGCTGCGGAGGTTGCAACTCTTTCTTTTTCAGGTTCTTTTGGGAAGTTTTTATTTCTATTGGGGATTTTCACAATGTCAACAAGTTTTTTTGTCCTGAGTTTTGCTTTAAGAGATTATTTTATCTTTGATTTGAAAAAAAGGAAAATTTCATTTTTTTATGTCTCTATTGTTCCTCTGATTGCTTATCTTTTAATCAGTTTTTTTGGTCTGGCGGGTTTTGTAAAAATTCTTGGAATTGGAGGTGCGATTTCCGGGGGCGTTGCAGGAATACTTATATTGGTGATGAACATTGTTTCTAAAAAGAAAGGAGACAGAAAGCCAGAGTATTCAATTCCTATTAATTGGTGGGTGATTGGATTTTTGAGTCTGATTTTTTTATTTGGGATTATACGGGAAGTCTGGGGTTTGTGGTGGTGAGATAAATCATATTTTTCTTTAAACAATAGTTTTTTAATTCTATCTTAATTTAATTAATCATGGAAAAAACAAATGCCAAACCAGGAGACTTGGTTGAGGTGCATCTTAGTAAGATAATTTATGAAGGAATTCTCTTGGAAAGTCCTGAATCTGAAAAAGGGATTATTCTTTTGAAACTTGGAACAGGTTATAATATTGGTTTTAGCAAAAGAGATATTTTGAAAATAAGAGTTTTGAAAAAATCTCAGAAAAAAACTGAAGAAGCCGAAATAAAAAAGTCTCCTAATAAACCAGATATTGCAATGATTATTACTGGAGGAACAATTGCTTCTCGTCTGGATTCTAGGACAGGAGGTGTTTCCCCGCTGACAGAACCTTCTGAACTTTTTAGGTTTTATCCTGGATTATTTGAAAAAACCAATGTGGCGAGAGTTGAGGTGCCTTTTATGAAAGCAAGCGAGGATATGGATTTTAAAGACTGGCAGAAAATTGCGCGCGTAACTGAAAAGCTTCTGAACGATTCAAACATCAAAGGAATTATAATTACCCACGGAACAGATACTTTGCATTATACAGCTGCTGCCCTGAGTTTTTTTCTGAAAAATCTGAATAAGCCTGTTGTTTTAACTTACAGCCAAAGAAGTATAGACAGGGCAAGCTCTGACGCCAATTTGAATTTACAGTGTGCTGCACTTGTTGCCATTTCAGATATGGCAGAAGTTATTTTAGTAGGACACGGAACGATAAATGATGATTACTGCATGGCAATGCCTGGAACAAAAGTCAAAAAAATGCACACTTCAAGAAGGAACGCATTTAAGGTTGTGAATGGAAATCCTCTTGCGAAAATTTATCCTGACAAAATTGAAAGAGTCTCTGAATGGAACTTAAGGAACAAAAACAAAGTAAAACTTGATGCAAAATTTGAAGAAAAAGTTGCTCTTGTTAAAGTCTTTCCTGGGCAGGATCCTAAAATTCTTGATTATTACATGAAAAACAAATATAAAGGAATTGTCCTTGAGGTTACTGGTTTGGGGCATGTTCCTGCAAGAGGAGCAAGGAAATCCTGGCTGAAAAAAATTAAGGAGATTCAGAAAAAAGGAATTGTTGTTTGTGCTGCTTCTCAGACGATGTATGGAAGACTTGATCCTTTTGTTTATTCAAATGGTCGTGAGCTCTTGAAAGCAGGAGTTATTTTTCTTGAAGATATGCTTTCAGAGACATCTCTTGTAAAACTTGGGTGGGTTTTAGGGCATAAGGAATGGAATGTTAAAGAAAAAATGCTGGAGAATATCTCTGGTGAGTTGAATGACAGATTGAAAAATTAAATCTTATTTTTCTCTTTTTTTTCTTAATAAAAGATTTTTTATTTCCCTGATTTCTTTTTCCGCTTTTTTATTTATTCTGTAATCAAATTCTGCTTTTAATCTATCTCTTTGAGCTGTTCTATTTTGACTCATTAAAATTATTGGAGCTTGAATTGCAGCTAAACAAGACAAAACAAGATTTAGTAGAATAAATGGGTATGGGTCCCATACTTCTGCTATTTTATACTGAATTAAAAAATAAATATTAACATATATCCAGAGTCCTATAAAAATCAGAAATCCAATAATGAATATCCAGCTACCTGCCCATTTTGTCAGCCAATCCGCTGCTTTTTGCCCAAATGTTTTTGGGCGTCTAAAGTTTATATGGCCTAATTTTTCAAAGACCTCTTCTCGTAATATTTCTTTTTTCTCTTCTCTTTTCATGTATTTAATTAATTTTTATAGATTATAAATGTTTTTGGCTTTTCTCTGTTGAAAAAGTATTTATTAAAACTACTTAATAGGAGTTACAAGAGGGAAGATTTATAAAGTTCAAAAGAGTTGAAGATATATGAAATTTAAGTTAAAAGAATTATCAGATTTAGAGAAAGATATCCATTCTTATAAGAGAATTAGTAGTGGGAACCTGCCAGTAATTTTATTAGATACAGGTGCTTTGATTGATTTGGAACAGTCTAGTAGAAGATGTACCCTTTGTCATAATAAAAATTTAGAACCAAAAGATTATCATACTCCTAGCTTTTTGTCTTTAATAAGAAAGAAAATTCCTTTAATTGTTACTCCTTATGTTTTTTCAGAGATAACTGCACATATGAATTGTCATATCAATGGGCATGTTCCAGAAATTAGTCATGAAACTTTTAAATATATTGAGGATATTGTAGATGATTCTCTAGATTTTTTAGGAAGAACAAGAACAGAAATTCCCTTAGATGATGCGAGGTATGATGTATATTGGGTATCTAAGCAATCTTGTAAATGCAATCACAAAAAACATGAAGAAGGTTTTTCAGAAGCAGATAAAGATATCTTAGTTAATGCTGTCAGAATTAGTGGAAGTTATATAGAAGAAAAAGGAAAAAAATATTCTATTAAACCGGTTATAGTCTTTTCTCCAGACCAACATATGAAGGAAGGAGTAAGATTTATCAATGAAAATTTTTCAGATAAATATCCCAAATTAGAAAATCTCTCTACTAGGTATAGAAAATGAAAACAGAGCCAGCTTTTGTAAAATTTCCCGAGATTCCTCACTTAATGGAGATTCTGAATATCTTGGATAGTGATTCCTTGGAGGTGTATGAGAAATTAGATGGAGGGAATACTCAAATAAGAAATTATAAGGGAAGAATTTTTACAGGTAGCAGAGCTAATTTTTTGAATAGGGAAGAAAATTTTAGATTTGATTGGTTTAAAAATTTTAACAGATGGGCTAAATCTAATTATAGCCTTTATAATCTTCCTGAAAATTTAATAGTTTATGGTGAGTTTATGTCTCATCATACAATTCCATACTCTTCCAAATTTGTAAATAAATTTTTTTTGATTGATATTTATGATCTAGAAAAGGAAAAATTTATCTCGTATAAAAAAGCTAAAGATAATTTAGAAAAGAGATTTGGTGTAAAGGATATATTTTTCTTAGAAACTTTAGCTAAAGGCAGATTAAATCTAGACCAAATTAAAACTCTCGCAACAGGAGAAAGCAGATATACCTCTTATGGTAGGGAGGGGGTAGTTGTTAAAGATTATGAAAAACAAAAGTTTGCTAAACTCTGGGAGACAAGTGTTAACCAGACAAAGAAAGGATTAATAAAGGAAATAAAGAAAACTCTTTTAAGTTTGCAGATACCAAGAGAATATAAAATTTCTTCTGATTACTTTGCTTCATTAGTCTATGGAGAATTGAAGAGAAGTGGAAGAAAAAATATTTCTTTGACAGAAATCAGCGAGACAATAAAAGAAGTTGTAAACAAAATTTAATAAACTCTTTTTCCTTTCCTGACTTATGGGTTCAGAAATCAATTACAAGAAGCTAGGTTTAAAATGCGGATTAGAAATTCATCAGCAGCTGGATGCCGGAGGTAAAAAGCTATTTTGTAATTGCCCTTCTGTTTTAAGATATGGTGAACCGGATTTTACTGTTAAGAGAAAGTTGCATGCTGTTGCCGGGGAGGAGGGCGGAGTTGATGTTGCTGCAATGCATGAAGTAGAAAAAGGCAGGGAATTTGTCTATCAGGGTTATGATACAAATTGTCTTGTGGAGCTTGATGAAGAACCGCCACACAAGATAAACAGAGAAGCTTTGAAAACTGCTTTACAAATTGCTTTTTTGTTAAACATGAAAATAATTCCTATATCTCAGATTATGAGGAAAACAGTTGTTGATGGAAGCAATACAAGCGGATTTCAGAGAACTGTTCTTATTGCAAGAGATGGTTTTATTGAACTTTCTTTTGGTAAAGTCGGAATAAAAGAGCTGTATTTGGAAGAAGATGCGGCAAGGATAATTGAAAGGGGAGATAAAAAAACAATCTTTAGATTGGATAGATTAGGTATCCCCTTGGTTGAAATAACAACATCTCCTGACCTTAGAACCCCTGAACAGGTTAAAGAAACAGCATTAAAAATTGGAGAAATTTTGAGAAGTGTTGGTGTTAAGAGAGGTTTGGGAACTATAAGGCAGGATTTGAATATTTCTATAAAAGAACACCCGAGAATTGAAATTAAAGGATTTCAAAATCCAAAAATAATGATTAAAGTTATTAAACTTGAAATAAAAAGACAAAAAAAGATATTTAAAGAAGGAAAATCCGAAGTCAGAAATGTCTTACCAGATGGAACTACAAAATTTTTAAGACCGATGCCAGGGACTTCCAGAATGTATCCTGAAACTGATTTGCCAATATTAAAAATATCAAGAAAATTAATCAATGAAACTAAGAAGGTTATGCCTAAGTTAAAGAAAGAGATTGAAGAAGAATTGACAAAGAAGGGATTAAACAATGAGATGATTAAGCTTTTGTTTAAACAAAATAGGGTGGAGGAATTTAAAAGTTTACTTAAGGTTTTGAATCAGCCCTCTTTAGTAGCTAAATCTATGTTGGTTTATCAAACAGAATTGGCGAGGAAATTGGGTAAAGTTAGAAATGAGATTGATAGGATTTCAAATATTCTTAATAATTCTTTAGAACCTCTTCTAAACGCGATTAAAAAACATCAGCTTGTAGCGAACCAAATGAAGGAAGCTATGATAAGGGTTGCACAAGGAATTAAAATATCTGAAGCAATTAAAATTAAGAAAAAAGACGTTAATGAGGTTGAAGAAAAAATACTCAAAATTATCAAAGAAAAACCAGGACTTTCTCTTAAAGCTTACATGGGGCTGGTAATGAAAGAATTTAAAGGAAGAATCTCGGGAAAAGATGCTTCAGAAATTATTAAAAAGTATATTGAATAAAGTGTAACATGAAAAGGTCTTATGTTTCAGAATTAAAAAGAGGGCAGGATGTTTTGCTTAAAGGATGGGTTCACGAAATTCGCGAGCTGGCAAAACTAAAGTTTGTTCTTCTTAGGGACCCCTCTGGAATTGTTCAGTGTATTATTAAAAACAAAAAAAATACGAAGAATGTTATTCCAGAGCTGACTCTTGAAAGTGTTGTTGAAATTCACGGAAAAGTAAAAAAAGCTGATATTAAATCAGGAATTGCCAGAAATGATCTCGAAGTTGAGGTTTCTGATGTTAATGTTGTTAGTAAAGCAGAGAAACTTCCAATTCATGTTAATGAAAAAACGACGAATACAGATTTAAGCAAGAGATTGGACAATCGTTCTTTGGATTTGAGGAAGCCGAAAGTTGATGCTATTTTTAAAATTCAGTCTGCTTTGATTGAAGGCATGCAGGATTATCTTAATAAAGAAGGATTTGTTCAGGTTTTTACTCCTTGTCTTATGGGTGTTGCTTCTGAATCCGGCTCAGAAGTTTTTGAACTCAAATATTTTAATAAAAAAGCATTTCTTCGTCAGGACCCTCAGTTGCACAGACAACTTACAATTCTTGGGGGTGTAGAAAAGTTATATGATATTGGTCCAAGCTGGCGTGCAGAAAAAAGCCATACTGTTAAACATTTATGTGAGCACAGGACCTGCGCAGTTGAACTGGCTTTTATAAAAGACGAAAAAGATGTTATGAAAGTAGAGGAAGAATTGATTGTTTCTGCTATTAAGAATGTGATAAACAAATGCAAAAATGAATTAAATTTACTTGAGATTAAACTAAAAGTTCCTAAGTTTCCTTTTCCTGAATTAAGATTTCCTGAAATTTATGATGTTTTGAAAAAGAAAGGAAAAAATATAGAGGGCCAGGATTTAGATTCAGAATCTGAGAAAATTTTATGGGAATATGTTCAAAAAAAATACCCTGCGGCAGAATTTTATTTTATTAATAAATTTCCTTTTAAGGTAAAACCTTTTTATGTTTATTGCGAGAGAGGAGAAAAAAATGCCCGCAGCACAGATTTGTATTACAAGGGAATAGAAATGTCGTCGGGCGGACAGAGAGAACACAGATATAACAAACTAATAGAAAATGTTAAGGAAAAAGGAGTGTCGCCGAAATCTGTTGAATGGTTTGTTAAATTTTTCAAATACGGAGCTCCGCCTCACGGAGGTTTTGCTTTAGGTATAGAAAGATTTACACAGGTATTATTGGATTTGCAGAATATAAGAGAAGCTGTTTTGTTCCCAAGAGACACTGAAAGAATTACTCCTTAAAATGAAAAATAAATTTATCTCTATAAAAGAAGCAATGAAAAAAGGGAAAGGAAAGGTGGCTGTGCGTGGCTGGGTTTATCGTGAAAGAGGAAGCAACGAGTTTAAATTTATTATTTTAAGGGATAGCAGCGATATAATTCAGTGCGTTCTTAAACGGGATAAATTCCCTAAGCAATGGAACGAAATAGATAAAATTAGGATAGAATCTTCTGTTGAGATTGAAGGGATGATAAAAAAGGATAAAAGAGCGCCAATAGGATATGAAATAGATTCAGATAAAATAAACATTATTGGACTAAGTGATAATTTCCCAATTAATAAAGATTTGAATGAAGAACTTTTGGGGGACAGGCGTCATTTGTGGTTGCGCTCGCGAAAAATGACATCTATTTTGAAAATTCGCAGCACTGTTATTGGAGCTTTACACGAATATTTTAGAAGCAAAGAATTTTATGAATTCCAGTCTCCTATTATAATTCCAGGCGGGGCAGAAGAAGGACCAACTCTTTTTGAAATGAATTATTTCGGGAAAAAAATGTATCTTGCTCAGACTTGGCAACTTCCTTATGCAGAAGCTGCAATATATTCTTTGGAAAAAATTTATTGTGTTGCTCCAAGTTTCAGGGCTGAGAAATCAAAGACATCCCGTCATTTGACAGAATTTTGGCATACTGAAATGGAAGTCGCTTGGGCAAATCTAGATAAATTAATGGATTGCGCTGAAGAAATGACTAAATATGTCATTAAAAAAGTTCTTGAAAAAAATAAAAATGAACTGAAGATCTTGGGAAGGGATACTAAAAAATTAGTCCCGACTTTGAAAAAGAAATTTCCCAGGATAACTTATGACAAGGCATTAAGGATTCTTAAGAATAAGAAAAAGATGAAAGTTAAATGGGGGAAAGACCTGAGGACAATTGAAGAAGAGAAATTAATGGAGCTATATGACACTCCTGTTTTTGTGACATATTATCCGAAATCTGTAATGGCTTTTTATAAACCAAGAGATTCTAAAAATCCAAAAGTTGCAAGATGCTTTGATATGCTCGGACCAGAAGCAAACGGGGAATTAATCGGCGGAAGCGAAAGAGACACTAATATAGAAGAGCTTAAAAAATCTTTAAAAACGAAAGGGGAGAAACTTGAGGACTATAAATATTATTTTGATATTAATAAATACGGAGCTGTTCCACACGGGGGCTATGGGCTTGGGACAGAGAGATTGATTAAATGGGTTTGTGGTTTATCGACGATAAAAGATGCAATCGCTTTTCCAAGAACTGCTACAAGAACAGAACCCTGATTTGTTTTCATCTTTAAAAGCTTAGAAATCTTTAAAAGCACTGAAAAATACCTTTTTTTATCTAAACAAAATTTATTCAAATGGAAGAAGAAAAAAAGAACGAAGAAATGGAAAAGAGCCCAGAAGACAAGACAAATGAAGAAGATGTAACTAGTGAAAGTAGCAGAAGTGATGAAGGCGAAAATAAAGAAGAGACAGATAAAGAAGAAGATAAAGATAACGAAAGCGAAGATGGCTCTGATGAAGGTAGTGAAGAATAAAAACTATCTCTAATTTTTTTATTTTATTTTATTTTATTTTTAGTATGTTTTTTAAATATAATTTTGTTAAATAGATCATGAAAATATTAGTTGTTGGTGATTTGCATGGAATAAAACCCAAAATTCACTTTAAGGATTTTGATTGTATTATTCAGGTGGGAGATGTTTGCGACGATTCTAAAATTGCCCCTTTATATAAAAAATATTTTGAAATTTTGAAAAAAAATGCGGATTTTATTTTTGGTGCAGATGAATTTTTTGTCAACAAAGTTGGAAAAAGAAAATTAAAAAAATATGAGCAAGAGTCTCTTAAACAAGGAAGCGAAGTTTTGAAATATTTGGATAGTTTTGGGAAACCAATTTTTATGGTTGCTGGAAATTGGGACCAGAGCTATAGTCCTTCAAAAATCAAAGATTTAGACAAATCAGATTATAATTACAGAAAAGCATTTTATGATTGGTATTTAGGAGATAAACTAAATCCAAAACTGACCAAGGATTTAAAAAATATTAAAGATTGCATGTATAGAAATCATGTTTTTAATCAGCTGAATTTTGTTGGTTATGGTTTGAGTTCTGGAGCGGAATTGTTAAAAAAGAAAAAAAAATTAAATGTCTCAAAAAAGCAATTTAAGAATTTAAAAAAATCAATAAACAAAATTTTCAATAAACTTTCATCTGCCTATCAAAAAAGAAACCGAAAATTCCCCGTAATTTTTATTTCACATAACATTCCATATAAAACAAAGTTGGATGTTGTTAAAGATAAAAAATCTTATGCTCACGGGAAACATTTAGGTTCGTATATTGCAAGAAAATTCTGCCAGAAATATCAACCATTAGTTTGTATTGGGGGGCATGTTCATGAGGGAAAAGGTAAAGATAGAATTGGAAAAACAATTGTGATTAATCCTGGTTTTGGGAAAGATGCTCAGGTTTTGATAGAAATCGACGAGAAAAAAGGAAAAGTGAAGAAAGTTAAGTTTTTTAAATGAGTCAAATCAAATTTTTTATAATAAAAATCCTTAAAAACCTGGGCCATTTTTCTTTTATATGAAAATAAAAGGCATTGAGCTTAAATGGCTTGGGCATTCAGGATTTTTGATTAGGAATAAAAAGGTAATCTATATTGATCCTTACAAAATAAAAGACGGGTTGGAGCCTGCAGACGTAATTCTCATTACTCATAGCCATTATGACCATTGCAGCTATCCTGATATAGGGAAGATTGTCAAAGAAGGTACGAGGATTGTTGTGTCTGCAGACTGCCAGAGCAAGATAACAAAATTTAATGTTCCTATTAAGATTGAGATTATAGAGCCTGAACAAGAGCTGGACCTTGGCGAGGTAAAAATTTATGCCTTCCCTGCTTATAATATAGATAAACATTTTCATCCGCAGGAAGAAGGGTGGGTGGGATATGTTATTAAAACTGATGATGTTGTAATTTATCATGCTGGCGATACAGACATCATTCCAGAAATGCAGAAACTCACAGGATATAAACAGCCTGGAAGAGATTTTGTTGCACTTCTTCCTGTTGGCGGTCGCTTTACGATGAGTGCTGAGGAAGCTGCAGAAGCTGCAAAAATTATCAAGCCTACTCTTGCTGTTCCAATTCATTGGGGCGCGATAATTGGAAGTGAAGATGATGCTAAAGAATTTTGTGAACTGTGCAAAGAGGAAGGAATTCGCGCAGAGATTCTGGAAAAAGAGTAATTTTTATTTTTTATTGATTTCTACCACCTGATAACTCTACAAAATGGAACATAGAAATATTTTTAAAGAAACAGATATTTACTTTTTTATAATATTAATTTATTCGATGGGGGTCGAGTAATTTAATAGGTGAATTCTTTGTTATCAGTTGGAAGTTTGTCAACTATTTAAGCTTTTCGGCGAAAAATGATGGATTGATAGCCTTCTGACTTGTTAAAAAAGCACGGAATTAAATTTCCGTGAAGAAAAGATGAAAGGAGGTAAAAATGGTATTAGATTTTGCTAAGGAAGCAATCCAGAACTCAGAAACCCACAGTATTAACTTTGATGAGTTGAAAGCTGGGAAAGCTAACATTAAGGTTATTGGTGTCGGCGGTATGGGTTGTAACGCAGTGACATGGCTTTACAACAAGAGCATTAACGGAGCTACTATCTATGCAATGAACACAGACGCACTGCACTTGAGTGTTTCAAAAGCAGATGAAAAGCTTCTTATTGGTAAGGAACTTACCCGTGGTTTAGGAGCAGGAGGAAAGCCAAGTATAGGTAGAGAAGCTGCGAAAGAAGCTTTGTCAGACCTGAAAAAAGCTGTATCAGGTGCAGACATGGTATATGTTTTGGCAGGACTTGGTGGCGGATCAGGAACAGGCGCAGCACCAGTTATTGCTCAGCTTGCTAAAGAGACAGGAGCAGTTGTTATTGGTGTTGTTACAATGCCTTTTGAATCTGAAAAAGCAAGAATTGACAAGGCAGAATTTGGTTTGCAGGAATTGAGAGAGGTTACAGATACGTGTGTTGTTCTTGATAACAACAGGCTTGTGGACATTGCAGGACAATTACCAATTGAGCAGGCTTTTGCTGTTGCAAACGAGCTTGTTTCAACGATGATAAAAGGTATTGTTGAGACAATTACACTGCCTAGTTTAATCAATCTTGATTATGCTGACGTCTCTGCAGTCATGAAAGATGGCGGAATTTCAGTTATTGGTATTGGTGAAGATGACTCCTCAGAACGTGTTAATCAGTCTGTTAAGCAAGCTCTTACACATCCCCTACTTGACGTGGATTATAAGGGTGCTACCGGAGCCTTGATACACGTGACCTGTGGTCCTGATTTGAAGCTTGAAGAGTTTGACAACATTGGAAGAATTGTTTCAGAAAACCTTGGACCAGAAGCAAATGTGATTATTGGAGCTAGAATCAGTAAGGATTTCCAGGGAAAAGTCCGTGTCATTACAATTATGACTGGCGTTAAGAGCCCTTACCTGCTTGGAAAAGAGCCTGAACAAAAGGCATATGCTTCTAAAGAAGTATCTGATTTGGGTATAGAAGTCTGGAGATAAACAGCTGTTTAATTTTTCCTGAGGATTTTTTCCTCAGGTTTTTTTATTTTTTTATTTTTTTATAACAATCTTTAAATAAGTGTTCTGCTTATTTGAGGCATGTCTAGGTTATCTAAAGAGTTGGAACAGATTATTGAGGGAGATGTAGGGTTTTCAATTGATATTCTTAAGAAGCTAAAAATCCACAATATTTCACTAGAATTTTATATCCAAAATCAGAATAAAATAAGTCTTGAAGAGTCTGGAGAAGAGGTTTCTTTTAACATTAAAGATAGAATTTTAAGAAGAAATATTAATAAGGTTCTGAAAAAACCCCAAAAAGAAAGAACAAATTATTTTTCTGAAAAAGAAATGGAAGAATACTTTTATAGAACTGGTTATAATGGATTGCCTTTAGATACAAGGTCAAGAGTAGAGATTAATAGAAGACTTGAAAAAATTTGAATCATTAAGCATACACTTTTTTTAGCTTTTTCATTCTTTTCTGCTTCCATTCGTTAAAGTAAAGAATATTATCAAGGTCTGTTTTTGCTTTCAGTAACTTCTTTTTTTTATATTCAAATCCTACAGGGAGAACAGCCTCAACATTTATTTCTTCAGGAATTTTTAGTGCGCTTTTAATCTGGTCTTCAACAAAGTGACCAACCCAGCATGTTGCAAGTCCTGATTCTGTTATTTTCAAAAAAAAGTTCTGGATTGCAGCTCCTGCTTGTTGTTTTGCGTAGGTTTTTCCTTTTTCTCCATAGGCGTTAATTGTTCTTGAAAGGCTTGAACAGGCAACGACAATATAATGTGCCTGCGCGACGAAATCCTGCTGGCATGCTTCTTTAATTCTTTTTATGCTTTCAGGATTGTCTATAAGAATAAATTTCACAGTATAGTTTCCTCCTGCCATAGGAGAATATCTTGTAGCGTCAATTGCTTCAATGATATCACGCCAGTCAGGTTTTTTAGAACTGAACTTTCTTACGCTGTGCCTTGATTTAATTGCTTTGTCTAATTCCATAATCTCAAATAGGGGGGGATGTTTATAAAATTAATTAAATTATGAATTGTTAGTGCTCTGAAATTATTCAAATCCGATAACTCCCCCACCGAGGACTTTTTTGCTTCTGGGCTGGTAAAGAACAACTGCCTGGCCTTCTGAAACACCTGTTATTCCTTTTTTTCCTTTGTTAATCTCAACTTTAAACTGCTTCCTCTTTTTGTTGTAAGACAAGGTGCTTGGAAGAAGTTCTCCTACCTGCCGTATTCTTGCGTGAACCTTGTGTGTTTTATTCCTGTCTGGAGTCTCAGAAATCCAGTGGGGATTTTTGATTATTATTTTTTTTCTGTAGAGGATTTCATGTCCTTCAGGAGCTGCAATAATTTCATTTTTCTTTAGACTTTTACGAGCCACATACCATCTTTTTAATTTTTTGCTATCATCACTTTTTTTTGAAATTTCAATGCCAAATCTTGGCCCTAGCCTTTGACCGATAGTGTAATAATAAATTCCATCATGTCGGCCGATTATATTTCCTTCTGGGTCCAGGATTTTTCCAGGCTTTGGATTTATCTTTTTTTGCAAGAAATTTTTTAAGTTAACTTTTCCTAT
>Ga0315539_1000272_pt1 | contig 39420 bp, 38 predicted proteins | sample SalMarSW160150MG_FD_203097 | JGI IMG/M metagenome (GOLD analysis project Ga0315539, IMG submission 203097) | Salt marsh sediment microbial communities from the Plum Island Ecosystem LTER, Massachusetts, United States - Salt Marsh Sediment SW1601-150 ...
GACAGGCTCTCCGCCGGCGAAAAACAGCGGGTATCCATCGCGCGAGCCATCCTGCGAGACCCAAGAATTCTCATTCTTGATGAAGCTACATCATCGGTAGATACCGAAACCGAAAAGAAGATTCAGGAAGCACTTGCCATCCTGACCAGCGGCAGAACCTCCATTGCTATCGCACACCGGCTTTCAACCCTGCGAAATTGTGACCGGCTGCTGGTAATTGAGGATGGCAGAGTCGTTGAGAGCGGTACACACGCTGAACTGATAGCAAAAGAAGGTGCGTTTTATAAGCTCGTTACGATGCAGAAGGAACTTTCAGAAATTATTGCGCTTAGCGGGTAATGCACGATGAATATTCTTAACGCAGCAAAAATACGGTTTAATAAATGTAAGATCGGTCCGCTGAACATAACGCTGGAGGACGGCTCGGTAGTGGAGGATGTGCACTGTCTCAGACTGTTTCCACTGAGTGAGCCTGATACTTTCATCTCCGTGGTGCGTCGCGAAGACGGCCGATTGCGGGAGATTGGCGTCATAAGTAAATTAAAGGAACTGACAGGCGAGCAGCAGCAGGTGGTTCGGGATGATATTAAACTGAGATATTTTGTGCCGGAGATTAAAGACATTAATAGAATAACGGCAAGTCACGGCTTATATGAATGGGACGTTGTTACCGGGCGGGGCAATAAGAAGTTTTCACTAAGGAGCATAAGAGAAAACATCGCGGTCAACGATGAGGGGATGATAATAATTACCGACCTCGAAAGATGCAGGTATAAAATCACGGATTGCGAGAGATTGCCGGCGAAGGCCCGTGCTGAATTGGATAAAGTGCTTTTGTAAGGCCGTATCGAGGTCGCGGATTACGGCAGAATCTTGCCGCTGTTGCTGCAATTACCTTATAGAAGGCTTGTCTTACGCCATCATTTCCATAACCATTTGTCCTACTTTTCGGCAGGCCTTTCCTTCGGCCAGGGGAGCGACCAGTTCGGCGAGCTTACGGCTGGTTTCTCTGAGCTTTTGTTTGTCACCCAGGAGCTCTATGCAGGTGTTTGCAATCGAGGTTGCCGAGCCGAAGTAAGGCATATATTCCGGCACGAGCTGAGTATCGGCCAGGATGTTTACCAGTGAGAGAAAACGCGTGCGGACCAGTACCTTGCCGCAAAGATGCCAGAGAATACGGCTGGTCTGGTACATTATCACCATAGGGCAGGCGGCTGCGGCTACCTGCAGTGTCGCACTGCCGCTGGCAAGAATTGCAAAATCAACTTCAGTTGCTGTCTGTAGTACCGACGCTATTTTATATTCACAGACAAAATCGCCGGCCTGTTTTTCTTTCAGTACCGTTTTTGCCTGCTCATCCACGGCCACGGCCGTGAACCGCACGCCGGGCCATTTTTCTTTTATCTTTGCCGCCACTTGCTGCATCGGCGACCACAATTTGTCTATCTCGGCCCTGCGTGAGCCCGGCATCAAAGCTATCTTTGCAAAGGCGGGGTCAAAATCGGTGTAATTTTTCTCGTTAGCTGTTGGGTTTACGGCCAGCTCATCGAGGAGGGGATTACCCACGAATTGTGCGTGCACGCCTCTGCTGCGAAACCACTGTTCTTCAAACGGCAGGATGCAAGCAAGCCTGTCACAGTATTTTCGCAGTTTATATATTCGCCAGGGCGCCCAGGCCCACAATTGAGGAGCGACATAAAAAAGTGTTTTTGTGCCGCTTTTTTTCGCTGCCCTTGCGACGTGGCCGTTGAAGGCCGGCGAGTCGCAAACGATGACTAAATCAACCCTGTTATTTCTCAGGTAACGGGATATCTGTCTTATCAGCTTGATATAATACCAAACTAGTCCGAAGGCATTATAAAGCATTGCCGCCCGGTCCGTTGTCCGTTCCAGAAGCTGACAGCCCGCGGCCTGCATCCGCGGTCCTCCTGTACCGATGAACTCGACATCTCGGCCGGCCCTGCGCATAGTGGATATCAGATTCGCACAATGGGCATCACCGCTCGGTTCCGCTGCGCTTATAAACACTCGCTTTTTCTCGTTTTGCCGAGCCATTTCCGCTTATCCCCGCATCAATTTCCGCCAGAAACAATAAGTCAAAGCACGCTTCGAGGCAAGTCATTTCCCATCTCGCAGAGTCCACCGAGCGGGAAATGGCTGGATTTGTTCAATAGTGCCGCTAAGCTATAAAGTTGAATCTCGGAGTGGTGAATTTGCCGGCGAGAATTTAGGTGCGAGGATTTAGCAAATTTCCTTGACATATCCTGTATATTGTATTATTTTTCTAATCTGTGCCGTCCGAGGGACGGTTTTTGAATAGAGAGAGAAATTGATGGAGATTTGGTAGTGGCTACACAGCTGGCACGTGAGCTGATAAATGCGGGTGTTCATTTTGGGCACGGGGCAAGTCGATGGAATCCGAAAATGAGGCCGTACATCTTCGGCAAGCGCGGGATGATACACATTATCGATGTTAAACAGACACTGAAGGGGCTTCTAATCGCCAAGAAGCTGCTTGCTGATGTGGTTGCCTCGGGCAAGGACGTGATTTTTGTGGGGACCAAGCGGCAGGCCCAAAAGGGCGTCCGCGTCATAGCAGAGAAGTGCGGTATGCATTATGTCTCGGAGCGATGGCTCGGGGGGACTCTTACCAATTTCAGGACGATACGCTCACAACTGCAAAGGCTCGAACAGCTTGAGGCTATGGCTGAGTCGGGAACGATTGAGGCCGAGAGCAAAAAGCAGGCCTCAAGGCTCAAACGTGAAATGAAGAAACTCAGAAGCAATCTTGAGGGTATTCGGAGAATGAGCCGTTTACCGGGCGCTGTGGTTGTGGTTGACGCAAGAAAAGAATACCTGGCTTTACGCGAAGCGAAAAAGCTGGGGATCGCATCGGTGGCAATTCTCGATACCGACTCGGACCCTGACACGGTTGATGTGGCAATCCCGGCGAATGACGATTCGATAAGAGCGGTGAAGTTGGTACTCGAAGAACTTTCAGAGGCGGTATCTCTTGGTAAGACGCTTTCTGCTACTGCAGCCAAACCGGAGGTAGGGGCAGGGGCGGCCCGCGTCCGCTCGAAAAGGCCAACCCTGGCCCGTGCGGCGGAAGAGTCACCGGAGAAACAACCGCTCGCTGCCGAACAGGCGGGAAGCCCGGTGATAGAGCAGCCGACGAAGCAATCTCAGGGCGAATAGGGTCAGCCGGCCACAAATAACTCAGCGGAAAGACAAAGCAAAGCAGCCTCTGCTGCGGCAAAATATAACAAAAGCAGGGGCTTATTTAATAAATTTCCAAAGCGGAACCACAGGAGTTTGAAGATGACAGAAATTGCAGCGGCACTGGTTATGAAACTTCGCAAGATGAGCGGGCAGGGGATGATGGACTGCAAAAAAGCGCTTCTGGAGGCGGATGGCGAGATCGACAAGGCAATGATTATACTGCGGAAGAAAGGGATGGTAACGCTGCAAAAGCGGCTGGGCAGAGAGACTTCGCAGGGAAGAGTCGTCTGCAAAAAGGCTCAGGACGGAAAGACGGCGGCTATGGTGATGCTTTGCTGCGAGACCGACTTTGTCGCGAACAGCACCGATTTTGTCGCTGCCGCCGAGGCAGTGGGCCAATACGCGCTGGCCTGTCAGGCCGATGAAGGAGCCGATAACATCTTTGAAACCTCTATTGACGGCCGGAAATTCAGCGAGGTTATTATGCAAACTGCCGGCAAGACCGGCGAGAAAATCGAGGTCGGTGATTATACGAGATACACACTCCAGACCGGCGGGATTATCGGAACGTACGTTCACTTCAACAACAAGGTCGGTTCGATGGTCGAAATCGAAACCGGCAGTGAGGAGATGGCCGAGGCTGAAGACTTGAAGCGAATTGCCTCGGATATTGCGATGCACATCACGGCCATCAAGCCGATTGCGCTGGACAGAGACAGCGTTGATTCGGAAATTATCGAGCGTGAAAAATCTGTCGCGGCCGAGCAGGTCAAAAATAAGCCGACAAACATAATTGAGAAAATCATACAAGGGAAATTGAGCAAGTTCTTTAAGGAAAGCTGTTTACTTGAGCAAGCCTTCGTAAAGGACGATAATAAATCAGTTGCCCAGGTCCTGGCCCAGGCCGCCGAACAGGCCGGCGGTCAGGCAAAGATAAAAAGATTTGTGCGATTTGAAATCGGTTAATCTAATAAGCACAGCTTGGTGGCAAGGAGCGTGAATCACGAATAAGGGATCGCTTCCGACGGGTTAAACTTGGCGTCGAGAAATGGCTGAGCTGAAATACAAACGCGTGTTATTGAAGCTTTCGGGTGAGAGTTTTTGTCGGCCGGGTGGTTTCGGGATTGATGGGGGGATGTTGAATGAGCTTGCCGAGAGAATTACGCAAATCCGGAAGCTCGGCGCGCAATTGGCCGTTGTTGTCGGCGGGGGCAACTTTCTGCGGGGCGAGGCCTTCTCAAAAATCTCCCAGATTCCACGAAACACTGCCGATTATATGGGAATGCTGGCCACTGTGATTAACGCCTGTGCTCTGCAGGAGACGCTCGAGAGGCTTGGCCAGCCGACAAGGGTGTTGAGTGCCATCGAGGTGGCCGCAATTTGCGAGCCGTTTATCCGAAGAAGGGCCCTGCGTCACCTCGAATGCGACAGGGTGACAATTCTGGCCGGCGGTACCGGTAATCCGTTTTTCTCAACCGATACCTGTGCGGCACTGAGGGCCTCAGAACTTGATGTTGAGCTGCTTATAAAGGCTACAAAGGTTAATGGCGTCTATAGTGACGACCCTGAGAAGGATCCTGAAGCGACGTTTTTTGACCGGCTTTCCTACGAAGATGTTCTCAGGAAAAACCTTAGAGTTATGGACCACGCGGCAATCAGTCTCTGCCGTGATAATGATATTCCTATAGTGGTCTTGAATATTTTTCAAAAGGGTAACATCGCCCAGGCTCTGCGCGGCGAAAAAATCGGCACTTTCATAAGTGCCTGAGTCGTCAGGAGGTTGTAAAGATGGAACGATACACGATACGACAGGATTGGGCTGGCCGGCGCCGTAAGAATTAGATGGAGTCCTGAGTATGCCGAGCAGAAAAATAGTCTCAGAAAATCAACAGAGGATGGAAAAAGCTCTTGAATTTCTGCAAAGCGAGCTTAGAGGAATTCGAACGGGCAGGGCCTCGCCGGGCCTGGTAGAGAATCTGAAGGTTGATTATTACGGCAGCCCGACGCCGTTGAAGCAATTGGCAACCATTGCGGTGCCCCAGGTGGATATGATTGTAATAAAGCCGTTTGACCCGAGCTCGCTTAAGGAGATTGACAGGGCGATTAAAAGCAGCGAACTTAGTATTGCGCCGCTCCCTGATGGGAAGATTATTCGTCTGAATGTTCCGCCCCTCTCCGAAGAAAGAAGGCAGCAATTAGTAAACCAGGTCAAGAGGATGGCCGAGCAGACTAAAGTGAGCGTTCGCAATATTCGAAGGGAGGCAAACAAACAACTGGAACAGGAGCAGAAGGCCAAAACCATTACTGAAGATGAGCTTGAAAAAAGCAAAAAGGATATTGATAACATTACGAAGGAGATCACCGAGAAGATAGATTTAGTTCTCAAGGCCAAGTCGCAGGAGATTATGCTCGATTAATTTTGGGGGACCTAAATAGTACCATATCCCGCGGGAATAAGAATATGAACCGCTAAACGTCGGAGGTGGAATTCATCGTACAAAATTAAAAGTGAAAATGACTTTGTATTTTCGTATTGTTATCTTTTATTCGATGTTTTACCTTTGCACTTTTACTCGGATCAGAGCCGATGGACGCCGAAAATAAACAAAACAGTTCAGGTGCCAGGCGTTTGAAGCGTAAAACAGGGGCTCTCAAATGGATTCTGCTTGTTGTTTGTGCTGTCGTGGCGCTGGTGGTTTTTGCTCTGCCGGCCTATGTTTCCTCAGAATCTTTCCGGGCGCTGATAGTTGGGAGGATCAATGAGTCTATCAGCGGAAAGGTGGATGTCGGCAAAGTTACTATGGGCTGGTTTAGGGATATCAGCCTGACAAGTTTTAGATATGTTGACCAGGCAGGTCGGCTGTCAATCTCGGCAAAAAGCATATTAATAAGACCATCCTATGGCTTGATTATCTTTGGCAGGCCGGCCTTAAGACGGGCGATATTCAGGCAGTCGGCCGTGAAAGACAACCTCGCCGAGCCCCTGCAGACGGAGCGTGAATACAGAGGAGGCAAGCAGAAACAGGTAAAATCGTCTTTTCTGCCGATTGAGCGAGTTGAGTTTGTTGTTAACCAGGGCCGTGTGCTGATAGACTCGAATGAACAAAATTTGCAGCTATCCGATATAGACGCCACGATAGTATTCAACCAGGCCGAGTCGGTGGGATTTATAGAACTGCAGGGCAAATGCGAGGCCGACTATGACCTTGCTGTCCTCAGTATCGTTGCAGTTTCATTTTTACCCGAGGGTCTCAAACTTGAAGGCAAAAGGAAGGAAAGCATCACATTTAGCACCAGTGGCCCCGCCGACCATATTGACAGATTGCTGGAGAATCTAAACACAAAATTTTCCTTTGGCTTTGACCGAGCCGAGTATATGGGCCTGGAGTTTGGCCAGATGGAGACGGAAGTTGAAGTCAAAAAAGGCCTGTTGACCATCGCGCCGTTCTCGACAAGCGTCAATGGTGGCCGGGCCAATTTTGCGGCGACCGTGAACTTAACACAAAGCCCTATACTGCTGAGGACTACCGGGCCGATTGACGTCTTTACAGACGTTCGAATAGCTGACAAGACCAGTCAAAGGCTTTTAATGTATCTGAATCCGATATTTGCCAGCGCGGTTGATGTTTCCGGCATCGCAACTTTTCAGTGTGAAAAGCTTGCCATACCACTGGGCAGCGGGGACAAAAAAGATTTGGAAATTGCCGGTACAATTGCGGTAAAAAATCTTCGGCTGAGGGCTTCAGAGCTGCTCGGACAGATTGTTACGTTGACTGGAATCGGTCGGCAGGCCGCGGAGATTACCATTCGGCCGACGCGATTCGCTCTGAAAAACGGGCTCCTGAGCTATACCGATATGCAAATGGACGTTGGCGATAATCCGGTCAATTTCAGCGGCGTTATCGGCCTGGATGGCAGCCTGGATATGATGGTAACTCTGCCATATACACTGGAGGGCAGAACGGTACGGGTGGGTGAAGAATCAGAAGCATCAAGGATTCGACTGCCGCTTAAAGGAACCATCAGGAAGCCTGAAATTGACACTGGTAAGTTGATTGAGGAGCAATTGAAATACCAGTTACTCCAGGGGTTGCGAAAATTACTGGAGTAATTCGTCTTTAAGTGATAGATTATTTGGGCCGAAATAATCAGTGTATTTCCTGAGAGGAAATGTATGTTCAAAAAGCTGATTACCACGCCGACGGAGAAACTCGGCAAGTTTAGCCGGTTCGTTATATACCAGCTTCGGTTATGGCGTCAGTGTACCAAGCTGCTGAAGAAGAACCATGCCGGCCAGCAGGCTGCGGCACTGTCGTACCACACGATTTTCGGCCTTGTACCACTCGCGATAGTAATGCTGTTGATATTCCAGTCTCTCGGCACCTCTCAGGAGCTTGGCGAAAAGGTGAAAAGCTTTCTTTATAAGCAGGCTCATCTTTCCACTATAGAGATTCCCGACCCGGCCGATGAAGACAAAACAGTGAAATTAACGGCGCACATTGACAGTATCTCTTCACGGTTTTTCACGGCCGTCAACAAAGGCTCAATTACGATATTGAGCAGTATAATTGTTGTCTGGGTGGCGTTGGCACTTTTAGGAACCATTGAAAGCGCATTTAACAATATCTACCATATTCCCCGAGGCAGAAGCTTCATACGTCGTATGGTTAATTACTGGACGCTGCTTACGTTGGGGCCGTTACTTCTTGCACTTGGTATGTACGTAACCGCGCGATTTACACCGGTCGGCCGGATTCAAATGAGCATTACCCAGCACGTCGGGCCTGCGGCACTTTCCTATATCATCTCGGCCCTTGCCTTTTTCTTTTTGTACTTTGTTCTTCCGAACACGAGGGTCTCGGCCAGGGCGGCGGTCTGGGGCGCGATGGTCGCGGCCCTTGTCTGGAGCGTGGTCAAGTGGCTGTTTGGTTTTTATGTGACGGAATATCAGCCGTACAGCACGATTTACGGGGCGCTGGGCCTTGTTCCACTCAGCGTGCTGTGGATTTACATTAGCTGGCTGATTGTTCTGTTCGGCCTGCAGTTGACATTTACTACCCAGCACTTAAAAACGCTGAATGCTGCCGAGACTGCCGCCGCACACAAAAGTGAGGAGCATTTTTTGGCGAATGATTTTACTGTAATTAACGTTATGGTTGAAGTATGTCGGGCTTTCCGGGCTGGCTCCGGGCCGATCTCGGCCGAGACTATTTACAGCAAGCTGGACCTGCCCGCTGAGTTTGGTGAAAAAGTTCTCGAGCATCTTGTAGCAGAGCGTCTGTTGGTGAAAACCAGCGAGCCGGCAACCGGTTTTTTGCCGGCGAGGGAACCGGAGAATATCAGGCTTTCCGAGATTTCTGCCGCGGTGGCCAGCGCCGGCTTCGGCCGGCAGGGTGAAAAGCTGCCGGAGGCCTTAAAACAAGTCCTTCAAACCCAACAAAATACATTAGCTCAATACAACCTTGAGCAAATCTCCAATTCAGAGCAAACAGGCTAAAGGCCGTTGTTCTTGCCGATGATTAGTCTAACCAGATTGCCACCGGCATCATAAATAAACACTGCCGCGATAAACAGAAGCGCTATCGAGCAGATAAGAAGGATATATCGCTGAGCCCGCTTTCCCAGCAGTGCCGAGCCTTTGAAGCTTGCCCAGGACAGGGCCTCGAGCCAGATAAGGTCACAGAGCCAGTGAACGATCGCGAACAGGCCGAAGGCCAGGACTCCAAGCTGCCGGGCCTTGGTCGCCAAAGCCAGCCCTATCGTGGCCCACCACACTAAAAAATACGGATTTCCGCCGGACAATATTATGCCCGTTAGTATCGGCCCTTTGTAGGTGTATGGTTTATTTGGGCTATCTGGTTTGGCCTCGCTGCGAATAATTTGAATTGCCATAGCTATCAGGAACAATCCACCGGCCAGGCCTATTGCTATTCGCACCGTACTTAACTCGAAAAGTTTTTTTGCGCCTCCCATAATTAAGAGCATCAGCGGAAACTCAACGATGGCATGCCCAATTGCTATAAGCGCGCCCGCGTGTCGGTTTCGGGCGCCGGTTGAAATTGTCACAGCCGTAATCGGCCCAGGTGCCATAACACCCGAAAGCGATATAACCACCGCCCCCGCCAAAAAAATAATCAGCTCTGTCAAGAGTAATGTCCGAACTGGTTCCTTGGATTAGTTGTTTATTCACCGATGATTTTTACGAGAACGCGTTTTTTTCTCTTACCGTCGAACTCACCATAAAAAATCTGTTCCCAGGGGCCAAAATCGAGCTTGCCTTTCGTAACCGCTACCACTACTTCTCTGCCCATTATGCTGCGTTTTAGATGTGCATCGGCATTGTCCTCAAAGCCGTTATGTCGATACTGTGAATACGGCTTTTCGGGCGCTAATTTCTCCAGCCATACCTCGAAATCACTGTGCAGGCCGGATTCGTCGTCGTTAATAAAAACACTGGCGGTAATGTGCATCGCATTGCACAAGACAAGTCCTTCTTTGATGCCGCTTTCCTTCAGACACTGCTGTACCTGAGGAGTGATATTGATAAAGTCCCGCCTATTTGGTGTATTAAACCACAATTCTTTTCTGTAACTTTTTATTATGTTGCCTCCAGCACCGAGATTTTCCAGAAGGATATCAGGAGTAATTTTTTCTATATGCTTCTGCTTATGTTATCTAATCTTTCTCTTTTTGGAAAGTAACTATATCCATCGGTTTTGCAAACAGGTAATCAGCCCCTGCCTGTGTTAATTCTTTTTTTGTTCCATATCCATAAAGAACACCACCGGCATAAATACCATTATTTTTTGCGCCAATAATATCATGCTCTCTATCGCCAACCATTAATGTCTGATTATCAGTTAAAGACTCAGCACGTAAAACGAAGGATATTAATTCTCCTTTATCACTTTTTTCACCGTCCAGTTCGCTTCCGTATATATTATCAAAAAACTCATCCAGGTGGTGATTAACCACAATCTGCTTTGCAAAAACTGTTGGCTTGGAGGTGACAATAAACAATCTCAGACTTAGTTTCTTAAGTTTATCAAGCGCATCTATGATATCGGGATAAACATAATTCTCAAAAATCCCTTTTTGTGTAAAACGTACTCGATATAAGTCTATTGCTTGTTGAATCAGCTTTGGGTCCAGGCAATCGAGCAGTTTCGCAAAACTGCCATACAAGCCCGGCCCGATGCACCATTCAAGCTCATCACTTGAAGGGACAGGCCGGCCCAGCTTACTCAGCGCCTCCTGAATACACTTCGTAATACCCTCCTTGGGGTCGGTCAGTGTCCCATCAAGGTCGAATAGAATATTACAAATCATTAAGATATACCCGAACTAAATCTTTATCCTTTCATCTTTCATTAAATCATAATAGTTGCATTATAAATGAGGGTAGCCCCTATATTTCAACTTCAGGCCCTGATTGTGGATAACTCGGTAAGTCATCATCTATATAGGCCCATTTAACCGCTTTTTCAGTCCATGTTTGATGAGCCGGTTTTATTAATTCCGGCTTGTCCAGACTTCCGGCTTTTATCCAGACGGTGTTTGGTAAAATTTCTGCCTTTGTAAAAAGGGGTGAGCCACATTCCGGACAGAATACCCGGGTGATTTTGTTGCCGCTATCCGCTGTTTTTGTGTATGCTTTGACTGTTCCGGAGATAATTTCGAGGGCTTTCGCGTTTACTACAACACCAACACAGAAGGCGCTACCAGTAGTTTTTTTGCAATCCGGACAGTGACAATAGGTTGCCAGTTTGGGTTCTTCATGACACTCATAACGCACTTTTTCACAAAGACATCCGCCTGTTAATTTTTCCGACATAATTTTTTCTCCCAAAATTTTTAAATATCCTCGACCAGGATTACTTTAACAATATCTGTAATGACCTTAGCTTTGTGTTTGTTTTTTTCACCTGCACGAATAAATATCCCATCCCCTGGGCCGAAGATAATTATGTTTCCGTCAAAGTCTATTTCCATTTTTCCTTCAAGTATATAGCCGATATGGCCTTTAGTGCAACAGTCCGGCTCGATGAATTTTTTGCTAAATTCTACCAACCGCAGCTTTTTCCCATCCTGATGATAAGCCTTGAACCTGACACCTTCTGCCGGTGACTCCCACGTCATAGATTCAAATTCTACCTTGTACTGTTCCATAGGTTAGTACCACAATCATTAATTTCTAAAAAGATATCTTTGGTAACTACACCACACGTATACACCGGGTGATAATTGCACCGCTTCTTGCCCACTTTCTTTCAATGGTGGGATTTCCATAGTTGGCGAACCAATAACTACCCTCCATTGGAATCCCCCTGAACTTAAACCTAATAGACACAAAGCACTACCGGCTCGCAAAGTGTATAATTCTTTTTTTCTCTGATTATACAAAATATAAATATTTCTGTTATTTGAGAATTTCTTCACGTATTCAGGTTGTTCCTTCGGAGTTATTTCCGCATAGTCGACCTCTTTCAAATAATAGGCAGTACGTCCTTGGGAGTCAGGTTTCTTTGCCGGGATCTTTTGCTTTGATAACCAATTCTGTATGGATGAAATTTCTATTTTGGAATTCATCGTCCTGGCTAATCCCTTCATGAAAAGTGTACTGCCGGGCTCATAAAGATAAGACTTTACAATGTATGCCAATACTACAACAATGATAAAAGAAAATCTTATTATTAATTGTTTCAGATCATCAGACCATTGATAAAATCTGATTAATAAATACACAAAAAAACCAATAAATAATAAAACTATGCCCGGCCTTGCTAACAAAAGAAACAAGTCTAAATCAAGCCCATCTGATAAGGCAGTAGTGCCTGAATAAAACCACAGAACTCCCAAGAGATTCCCTGCTGTCCCAATAATAATTATAAAAGCACAAAGAACATCTCCACGCAAAGGGTGTTGTTCATTATTCCAACTTATACTTAGAAGAAGAATTGCGAAAACAAAAACAAAAGCAAAAACCGGCACTTCAATCAAAACAGGAATTCTAAAAAATAATGATGCGCATAATAACAATATTAAGCATACAGATACACACATGGCAAATTGCGGCCAACGTGCTGTTTGCCGCTTTTTTAAAAGAGATTCTTGCTGGGTATCGTGATTATCTTTTAGACTATCCACATGTTTCCTTAATCCGACTGTTTCTCTTTTTTAGGATAAATCCACATCAAAGGGCAGACTCAAGTGCAGTCTTATTGTCTTATCCAGGGATGCGGCAAGCCAGCGTTTTTCCGGCGTTGGTTCCCCTAAAGTTGCAAAAATGTCATAGTCTATATTCTTTGCAGTTTCTTCACCTTTCCAGAAGGTCTTAAGTGTGTCTGAAATAATCCTCATCTTGTCACAAAGGGGGCTTAGCTTGATATTACGCATACAGCACGCAAATGGTTTGTCCGGGTGAAGGTTTCCACCGATTGCCTTGAGGATAATAACCAAAGCTCCTACAAAGTCCCAGTGACACGGCATCATCATATCTATAGCCATTGCCAGAGAAACCTTTGATTTCCGGCCATCTACCGTATCATGTATGATAGTCTGCTTTGTTTGCTCAAGGAACGCCGAGTTATCCTTGTAGTGCTCTCCCGCCGAGACCGCACCTGGTTCGCCGTAATCTCCTAAATCCAGGGCCAATCTATAATAGCGGCGGCTCGGCTCCAAAGCTTCGGTGACCCTATTAATGACTCGCTGGACCTGCCATATTTTAAGGGGGCTTGGTTGGCCGATGAAGCTTAAAAGTTCATCTGCTCCGATGCCGCCGACATCCAGGTCTACGCCCCGAATAGCTGTATTTTTACACCATTGCGAAAGTATGCGACGGGCATTCTGCAATTCCTTCTTGCGTTTTGGTGGCCGGGCATTGGACTCCTTCGGGCAGCGCCCGGTACCTATTGCTTTTATTATCCGCTCCGCTTCTTTATCAGCTTCATGGTAACACAATTCGAAGCGCGTGATGAGCTGCCTTATAGTTTTTGTCTGGTCATCTAACAGGGCGATAAAATCTTCCATCGCATCAATCGCCACAAGTTCCTTATCTTCAGGAATTCTCTTGTCGTCAAGCCCATAGCAATTCAACCAGCAGGACCTTAGATTACCACTCATCCCTTCATTCATCTTCCTACCTTTTATTGAACGAGCCAATTTCAATGAACTTGCCATCCGGGTCGGCGACTATAGCAGAACGTTGACCCCAAGGCATATCCTTAGGTTCCATGACCGGCTTTGCTTGCTTCTTTAATAACCATTTCTCAATACTTGCATTTTTCACTCACTACTCACGCCAGCTTCAACTTTATGAATACCTTACCTTTCGGTCATTATTTTTTACAAGTCATTTCTATTTTGTCTTCCATTTTATTGCCGTCCGGCAGAGTGTATTTGTGATTAAGAGTAAACTTATTGTTGCTGATTTTTTCTATGATGCGTACACTTGTAGCCCCTTGGGCGGTTACAGACCATTTCCATTCCATGATTTCTTTGTTCCCTTCCCGCTTGCCTTTGCCCGTGGCTACACAACGCATGCTATCAAACAAGTATCCGACAACTTCGCCGGTCTTCGGATCGATTGTGTGAATTTGCAGTTCTTTGAAAGTAGAACTTTGAGATTTCTCGATCTCTTCATCAGAGGCATGCAGAGTCTCTCTAAGGTATTGCCTTTGCTCATCAGTTATTTCAGTTATTTTACACTCGCTTTTCATAATTAAGAACTGCCCATTCAAACCCAACTCTATCTTCGTCCAAATTTTACCTGTCCCCACATCTGATTCAGCTGAGCCTTCCCACTCGCCAACAAGCCACTTACTCCATTCATCGTCAAGAGGTTCCGGCTGGAACGATGAGGGTTTAATGTCTTTTGCCATTTTCTTCTCCTTATTTATCGCACACGAGGCCATGCTTATCATTACAACAAGCAGTATAAGTATAATAGATAACCTTTTCATTTGAGACCTTTCATTCTGACAAAATTTTATTCTTCCTTAAGTAGTTTTTGATATACTTCTTCGATAGTATCGACCATAGTTTTTGGAGCGAATTTTTCTATTACGGATTTTCTACCCTGCTCACCAAGCTTGTTTCTTAACTCAGCGTTTTCAATTAGTTCTGCGCAGGCCTGTGTTAATTGTTCGATATTTTTAGGTTCGACCAGTCGGCCGGTGTTTTCATTTACGACTTCGCGTGCCCCGTCAACGTCGAAAGAGACGGCCGGTTTGCCACAGAGCATTGCCTGCGGCAGCGTGCGAGCAAGACCTTCACGCAATGAACAATGGACGAGGATATCCGAAGAGGTAATCGCAAGTGGAATTTCCTTCGGCGAAAGCAGGCCTGCAAATTTGATTCGTTCGGTCAGGTTAAGTTGACTAACCTGCTTTATGTAATACTCTAATAGATTACCGTCTCCCACAAATAACCAGACAATATTTTTAAATTGTTTTGAGAGCGTTTTAGCCGACTCGATAATGTAGCCATGGCCTTTCAGCATAAAAAACCGGGCGACAGTAATAAGCACGACGGTATCCTCTGAAATTCCGTATTGCTCTCGAAACTGCTTTCTCCTTTCATCGGATACGGGCCGGAGAAAATCATCCTCCTCAATTGCGGAATAGGCGGTAACGAATTTATCAGGCTTTCCAATCCCTACCGCCAATGCCTGATTCGTCATTGCATCAGCGACGCTTATAAAAAAATCCGTTCGCTTCGCGGCCGATTTCTCAACAGCGATATATAACTTATTCAACAGGCTACTTTGATAGGGATGAAAAGCCAGGCCGTGGATTGTGTGTACTATTTTCGGGGCCCGTGGCTCGTGCCCCGTGTCCCGTTTAAGATTGTATGCGGCAAATCGACCGAGTATTCCAGCCTTTGCTGAATGTGTGTGGACGATATCAGGTTCTATGCGTTTTAAGTGTTCTTTAATTTGAAAGTAACTTATTGAGTCATAAATTGGGCAAATTGAACGTATGAGCTTATCAATTACGATTGTTTCATACTTTTGATTTTTGGTTTGTTCAAATAATCCGCCTTCGGGACCAAGCGCGGGCCCTGTGATAAGCGTAACATCATGACCCCGTTCGGCGAGCAGTTTACACGTTATAAGTGTATTCTCCTGCGCCCCACCCAAAACCAACCTGGTTATTATATGAACAACTTTCATTACAAAACGGCTCGGACTACAAATCGTTTTTTAAAGGTTATTATTTTTATATTCTACCGCCTTGGTTTAGGGCAATTCTAAATCCCCCATTTCCTTCTTATTTCTCAGTTAAACTTAAATGAAGATGATATCCATGTTCGTAACTACCTCCGGCAAGTTGGGCAAATAATCTCGCAAAAGCTTCACATGCTTGTTGATTTAGTGATAGTACTACTTTATCTTCTTGTTCAGTGGCTTTGGAGATTACGCTAATTTGATATTTTGCTTTTTGTTTTTGGTCGTTATCAAAATCTATCAAGATATAATTATCCCCCGTTATTTCAAATTTAAATTCTTTTTCCATAATTCTACAGTCTCCTATGTTTATTCAATAAAACAGACTTTGGATGCTCTGTGATTTCCGTGTGTATTATCTAAGTTATCTGTTCAATATTTCACCCACATAAGGCACAGTCCTTCGGGTGGCGCGATCGGCCCGGCGGCGGTTCGGTCTTTAGCTTCGAGTATTTCATCAATTTTGTCCGCCGGCCATCGGCCCCTGCCAATCTCAACGAGTGTGCCAACGATATTTCGCACCATATTATACAAAAACCTGTCGGCTTCGATATCTATATATATCCATTTGTCTTCCTGTATAACCCGGCATTGCATTACAGTTCGAATTGAGCTTTCACGTTTGTCCGCCGCTGCCGCGAAGGATTTGAAATCCTTTGTGCCGACCAGAAGCCTAGCAGCGGATTTCATCGCTTCGATATCGAGCCGACCCGGCCTGTGCCAGCAATTACGGCTCTGCAGAACGTTTCTTTTTTTGCCTGTGAAGATGGTGTAGCGGTACAGTTTCGATTTGGCCGAGGCCGAGGCCTCGAAACTATCATCCACCTCAACAATCTCGGTGACCTCAATATCTCTCGGTAACCGCTGTGTAATGGCCTGCGCAAGTCTCTCAGTCGGGATTGGTGAGTCGATTTTGAAGTTTACGACCTGCCCCAGCGCACTTACGCCGGCGTCCGTTCTTGATGCGGCCTTAACCCTGATATAAAAGCCGACCAGGTTGCTTACCGCCTTCTCAAGTTCTTCCTGGATGGTTCTTTGCCCCGGCTGAGATTGCCAGCCGTGATAATCTATGCCGTCATAAGCAATTGTGAGTTTTATATTGCGATTCGCCATTTTAAAAGAAGTCAGAAGTCAGCATTCAGGATTCAGAATGACATCACGTGGTAGAATCAATTATAGAGCGAGAATACGCCTCAAGCAACTTGCTGACTTCCTCAAGTTTAGACAAAAGACTTGAAGACTCACAATACTTTATATCCTTCGTTAGAATAAGATAGTACCGGCATTCTTCCAAAGAACCTTGTGCTATATTCATAAAACGGGCTTTATCGGCTTTGTGGATTCTTTTAAAGCCTTCTACTATATTGGCAGGTACGGACACTGCGGCACGTCTGAACTGAGATGTTAAGCCGTAGACTTCACTTTTGGGAAAATCTAAAGTTGCTTTGTAAACCGCCAAAACAAATTGATGAGCCTTTTGCCAAACAATCAAATCTTTAAAGGTTTTTGCAGATTTTTTCATTCTGGCTTCTGAATTCTGGCTCCTGGCTCTTGTGCTACAGAAGTCTTTCGGCAATTTGTACCGCGTTGAGCGCCGCGCCCTTACGAAGCTGGTCGCCGGCCACCCAGATATTGATTCCGCGGTTGTCCGGCACAGATTCATCCTGACGAATTCGACCGACAAAGATATCGTCCTTGCCGGTGGCATCGATGGGCATCGGGAAACGGTTCTCTTTGCGGTTATCCAGTATCGAAACGCCCGGCGCGGTGCTCAATAGGTCCCTTATCTGGTCGGGCGTAATCGGGTCGGTAAACTCAAGGTTGATACTCTCGCAGTGGGCCCTGAAGACCGGAATGCGAATACAGGTGCAGGTAATCGCGATATCAGGGCAGTCGAAAATCTTGCGAGTTTCTTTGACCATTTTCACCTCTTCAAGATTGTAGCCGTTGTCATCAAGCTTGGAATTATGGTTGAAGGCATTAAACGCAATTTGATATGGAAAGGCCGTGCAGGTCGGTTCTTTGCCTTCGAGTATTTCGCGGCTCTGGTTTTCCAATTCGAGCATAGCCTGCCTTCCGGCCCCGCTGGCCGCCTGGTAGGTGCTGACCACCATTCTCTTTACCGGATTGGCTTTGTGCAAAGGCCAGACCGGCACAATCCCGATTATGGTCGAGCAGTTGGGGTTAGCGATTATTCCCTTGTGGTTTTTTATGGCCTGCGGATTAATCTCAGGGATCACCAACGGCACATCCGGGTCCATCCGGAACGCCGAGGAATTATCCACAACAACCGCACCGGCAGCCACGGCGGCCGGGCCGAATTCCTTGCTGCGTGCTGCACCGGCGGAAAACAATGCAATTTCCACACGGTCAAAGCTGTCTTTAGTTAACTCTTCAACCAGGTATTCTTTACCTGCAAATTCAATCTTTTTGCCTACAGACCGCGAACTGGCAAGCACCCTGAGCGAATCAATCGGAAAATCTCTTTGGGCCAGAATCGACAGAAATTCCTGCCCGACTGCGCCGGTCACTCCCGCAATCGCTACGTTACAACCCATTTCCAGAACTCCTAAACACACATAAAATTTTTCCAGACTTTATATATTATATCGCTAAATCGTCCGGAAGCAACATTTAACTTATGACCGCTCTGCCGGCTTTTTAATTCAGTCTCGATAAAGTTTGCAGAAAGTTACACCAGGAAATAAGACAATATTCGTTTATTGTACTTTACTTCCGTTCAGCACAGATAAGGGTTTGCAGCCTTTTGAGCAGCAATAGTTGTTTGCGGGCCGTGGCCCGGACAAACTATCGTCTGAGCGGGAAGAACAAGAAGTTTTTCCTTTATTGCTTCTATTAGTTGTTTATAGTCGCCGCCGGGAAAATCGGTTCGGCCTATCGAGCCGGCAAACAAGGAATCACCCGTGAATACGACGCCGTCGACTTGCGAATACAGGCAGATTCCGCCGGGGGTATGGCCGGGGGTGTGTAATATGCGAAGCGTTATCCCGGCAAACCGGAGTTCTTCCTGGTCTTCTAAAATTTCAGCCGGACCAAAATCTACGCCGGTCGATGTCATAAAAGGCGAAGCCGGCCGAGTACCGTTAAGCATATCTATGTCAAGTTTGTGGATACAAACTTTTATCTCTGGATACTCGGCCCGTAAAGGGGGGATGCCGCAAATATGGTCAAGGTGGCCGTGCGTAAGAATAATGGCGTCAGGCTGTAGTTTATTTGCCTTAAGAAAATCAACCAGGCCCAGTTCGGTGTCGATTATGAGACATTGGGCTGTATCGGCACTGCTGCGCAGGATATAGCAGTTTGTCTCGAAGCCGCCGAGAATTAAATGGTCAATCTGCATCTTTGGATTCCTTCGAAGAATACTTAATTTAGCCTAAGCTGCTTCGGTGGGTGCCCGTCAAGTTTGTAGGTAAAAATAGCCCTCCAATAGATGCGTTTTTGGCAAATTAGCTTAAAATTTACCTAAAAACATTTCTGCCATTGGAGAGCAAAAAAATGTATGAAGAAATTTTAGACCAGATGCAAGAATTGTTAAAGGATGAAATCAAGAATTTCAGCGAAGATTTCGGCAAACTTGAGCAGGCAGTAATGGTAATGATGATGTTATTTGGAAAAGAACTGAAAGAACGTGAAAGTTGGCTGTGGGACGGACAGACGCGGAAACTGCTGAATGATTTGCAAAAGCAACATAAGAAACACAGAGGCCGAAAAAGAGAGGAACTGGCAAAGTTGCATAAGTACATACGGGATAACGAACAAGAGATGCGTTATGATGTTTTTCGAGGCAAAGGTTATGATATAGGCTCTGGTGCGGTCGAGGGGGCTTGTAAACATGTGGTTGGTAAACGCTTGAAGCAATCTGGCATGATCTAGAGCAGAGCCGGCTCTTCAGCGACATTGGCTTTGCGGATTACCTGGGTGAATAAAAGGTGGGACAAGTTATGGTCACAACAACCATTAGCAGCCTGAATCCACCACAGGCGGATAAAAATCCACCTACAAACTTGACGAGCACCCCCCGCCAGGGCATTAAAGAAATTTGTAAAAAAATTCTTGATACGGGATTTATTGCCGATATAATGATATTATACTGTTTGAGGTTCACTACTTATGGCTGATGAATTTACGGTTTGCATTCCTTCCGAAGCTGGTTTTGGCCGGCTTGCTCTGCTCCTGCGCCGCAAGGCGCAATAAACCACTGTACATCCACAAAAACCTGTTTTCCCATAAAATGTGTAGAATTTCGGCTATTTTTACGGCATAATTTGCCTCTATTAGCCGGCAAATAAGGAGAATTTGAAATGTCAGCAGAAAAAGTTGTGATTTTCGATACGACGTTAAGAGACGGCGAACAGGCGGCTGGGACGCGATTAGGAGCAAGGGAGAAGCTGGAAATCGCCCGGCAACTGGTTCGGCTGAACGTTGATGTCATAGAGGCGGGCTTTCCCGCATCCTCGCCGGAAGATTTCGAGGCCGTACGCCTTATATCGGAAAGGATTGAAGGCCCTGTCATTTGCGGCCTGACCCGCGCCATAAAAGAGGACATCGATACTTGCAGACAGGCCCTGGCCAAAGCGAAGCGACCCCGCATCCATACGGGTATCGGCGTCTCAGAAATCCACATCGCGGGCAAATTCGCAGACGATAAATACGGCAAAACGATGGGCGAGAAACAGGCCACTATCCTGAAAATGGCCGTTGAGGCGGTTAGGCACACCGCCGGATATGTCAGTGACGTCGAGTTTTACGCCGAGGATTCCGGACGGGCCGACCGGGCCTTTCTCTACGAGATTCTCGAGGCCGTTATTGAAGCCGGCGCCACCGTTGTCAACATCCCCGATACCACGGGGTATTCTATACCGCAACAGTATGGCGCCCTTATCCGGGATATACGGACCAATGTGCCAAACATCGCCAAAGCGATAATCAGCGTACACTGTCACGACGACCTTGGAATGGCTGTAGCCAATTCGCTGGCCGGCGTGAAGAACGGCGCACGACAGGTGGAAGGGACTATAAACGGCGTCGGAGAACGGGCCGGCAACGCGGCCATCGAGGAAGTGGTTATGGCAATCCATACGCGCCGCGATTTCTTTGAGGAATTGGAAACAAACATTAATACGCAGGAGTTCTGTCGAACCAGCCGAATGGTGGCGGATATGCTGGCAATGCCCGTCCCTGACAATAAAGCGGTTGTGGGACATAATGCATTCGCCCACAGCTCCGGAATTCACGTGGACGGTTTCCTGAAGAAGCGGGAAACCTATGAGATTATGAGGCCGGAGACCGTCGGCTTTGCTGAGAGCCGTGTCGTGCTGACGGCGCGCACGGGCCGTCACGGCCTTCGTCATCGCCTTGAAGAGATGGGATACACATTGAGTAAAGAGGAACTGGACAAAACTTACGAGCGGTTTTTGGCCGTCGCCGACAAGAAAAAGGAGGTCTTTGATGAGGACCTGGCGGCAATTATCAGCGAAGAGATTCACGTTGTAGAACAAATTTATGAGTTGCAATACCTGCACGTCGCCTGTGGGACCGGCACCTTGCCGACTGCAAGCGTCAAAATGAATGTCAAAGGCGAACCCAGACAGGCCGCCGCCTGTGGTGACGGCCCGGTCGATGCTGCGTACGAGGCGATTCGCGAAGCGACGGACCTATCGCCTAAACTCGAAAGCTACTCAATAAGAGCGGTAACCGGCGGCAAAGAGGCGCTCGGCGAAGCGACGGTGCGAATCAGCGAGGACGGCAGGTCGTTTATCGGCCGAGGCATCTCAACGGATATTATAGAAGCGAGCGCCAAGGCCTATGTCGATGCCATCAACAGAATGGTCGCGGCTAAGAATAAAGGACAGGACCCCGACGTAAAAGTTGAAATTTAAAATTGAACTACAAACTCAAGTCTAAGGACTGATTTATGGCTATGACAATAACGGAAAAGATTCTGGCGAGGGCTGCGGGTGAGGAAAAAGTCGTGCCGGGCCAGCTTGTAAATGCGAAGATTGACGTTATTATGTGTCACGACGTTACCACGCCGCCGGCGATATCAATGCTCGAAGCTCACGGCATCGACAAGGTATTCGACCGCGAAAAGATTGTCGTAACGCCAGACCATTTTCAGCCGCCAAAGGACTTCCAAAGTGCCGAACTGCACAAACGGCTCGATGAGTGGGCGAAGCGTCAAAAAATAAAGTACTATTACAAACTCGGCAGAGCCGGCGTCTGCCACGCGCTGCTGCCGGAAGAGGGCCACATTCGGCCGGGCGAGGTTATCATCGGGGCCGACTCACACACCTGCACATACGGCGCCTTCGCGGCCTTCAGCACCGGTATCGGCTCGACTGACCAGGCCGCGGCGCTGGCAGAGGGCGAATTATGGTTCAAGGTACCGGCCTCTATGAAGATTGTCCTTAACGGCTCGCTCGGGGCCGGTGTGTACAGCAAGGACGTTATACTCACTATAATCGGCAGAATCGGCACAGACGGCGCACTCTATAAGGCGATGGAATTCGTCGGCCCGACACTTGCAGAGATGTCGATGGAGGCCAGAATGACAATGACTAATATGGCCATCGAGGCAGGTGCGAAAAACGGCATTATCGGCTTCGATGATGTAACTAAAAAATATCTTGATGAGCATTTGAAGGACAAAAAAGACTATACCGTTTACGAATCAGATAAGGATGCCGAGTATGTCTCGGTTGAGGAGTTTGACTGCTCTAAAATCGAGCCGATGGTCGCCCTGCCGCATCTGCCAAGCAATGCAGTACCTATCGGCGAATGCGCGGGCAAAGCGATGGACCAGGTTTACATCGGAAGCTGCACTAATGGGCGAATTGAGGATTTGCGCATTGTTGCGGAAATCCTCAAAGGTAGAGAAGTTGCGGTTCGCACGATAGTCGTTCCCGCAACGCCGCGAATCTGGAAACAGGCCAATGACGAAGGATTGTTTGATGTGTTTTACGAGGCCGGCTGTGTAATCAGCGCGCCAACATGCGGAGCGTGTCTAGGCGGCTTTATGGGTATCCTTGCGGCGGGCGAAAAATGCGTCAGTACAACCAACAGAAATTTTGTCGGCAGAATGGGACATCCCAAGAGTGAGGTTTACTTAGCAAGCCCGGCCACCGCAGCGGCAAGCGCAGTAGAAGGAAAACTGACCGACCCGAGAAAGTTTATCTAACCACAGATTAACGCAGATTTTCGCAGATTAGAAAAATGACTTATTTGCATAAAGATTTGACGGAGAAAATTATTGGTGCAGCAATGGAAGTCCATAAGACTCTCCGCAACGGTTTTCTCGAAAGTGTTTATGAAGAGGCGATGGTTATAGAGTTGGATTTGCAGAAAATTCCTTTTGAAAAGCAAAAACCTGTAGACGTGTTTTACAAAGGCAAACTAGCCAAGCAATTTTTCTGTGATTTTGTAGTCGAAGGTAAAGTCTTGGTAGAACTAAAAGCGATAAAAAGATTATCAGAAACCGAAAATGCGCAGGTATTAAACTACTTAAAAGCGACCGGTTTGTCATTGGCATTGTTAATTAACTTCGGTGCCCCTTCACTTGAGTTCAAAAGAATCATTAATACATATTAAGGTTTTAATTTAGATTAAATCAGTGAAAATCTGTGTTAATCTGTGGTTAAAGGAAAAATTATGTCAAAAGCACATGTTTACAAAAGAGACCACATAAATACCGACGAGATAATCCCGGCAAGGTATTTGAATACTGACGACAAAGCCGAACTGGCAAAGCATTGTATGGAAGACCTGGACAGTGATTTTGTTGAAAAGGTTGAAAAAGGCGATGTGATTGTTGCCGGTGAGGACTTCGGCTGTGGCTCGTCGAGAGAGCATGCCGTCTGGGCCATCCGCAGTGCAGGTATTCAGACTGTGATCGCAAAATCCTTCGCTCGAATCTTCTATCGAAATGCCATCAACAACGGCTTTTATTTAATCGAATCGACAGAAGCAACCGAGAAAATCAGCGACGGCGATGAGCTGCAGATCGATTTCAAGTCAGGATTGATTAAAAACATAACCGCCGATGTTGATATTAAATTTAGCCCCCTGCCGGACTTTGCCCTTGAAATCATTAACGACGGCGGCCTGCTTGAACACATAACTAAGAAAGCTAAAAGGAGCTGACAATATGCCAATCGTGAATGGACAATATGAAGCAAAAATTTCGACGACTTTTCGCTCTACAAAAGAGGCTCTTAAGACGATAACTGATAAAATTGAAAAGTCAAGGACTGTCAGAATCAATAATATCCCTATGGATATGCTTGCCGAATTACTGCCGTTGCTTAAGGAAAAGGATGTAAAAATTATCCTGCCGGCCGGTACAAAGGCTAACGATAAGCTGATGGAGCTCGGTCCGGTTGCAGTAACGAAAGCAAAAATCTACAAAGACTACAAAGGCACTGAGGCAAATGCAGGATCTATTTACTTCTCCGACAGGGTCTTTGAGGTGGTCTGGATTGATAAGAAGGTCCTGGCAATAGACGCTATGGATTACGGCAAATGTGTCAAATGTATGAAAAATATGTTCGATGTTGCGTGGCGATATTCAGAAAAACGAACAAAGGGCAAATGATACCTATATCACAAATCGTCGAGTTGCTTGATAAAGAATTTCGCGTCGAAGAAGTAGGCGACCCGGGATTGGTCAAGCACGCTATAAGCGATGTAGGCAGGTCGAAGGCGACCGAAGCTTTTCTTCATGAGAAAAGCGGCCTTATGTTCGATTTTGCGCAGGCAGTGGACAAGGTTTATTGCGTCGTATTCACAACGTCCGAGGTATTTGACCGTCTTTTAGCCATAGCAAAGGGGCCATCTCTCATATTTACGCACCATCCTCATAATTATCACGAAGATTCCAGGGGTATTGGGCCGTTTCCTGAGGACTATCTGAAAAAATTCGAGGAAAGAGAAATTGCGGTATATACGATTCATGCACCCCTCGATGTGGGTCTGAATATTTGCGTTTCGAAAAGCTTTGCTGACCGACTCTCCCTGTCGAACACAAGGCCTTTTTACAAAGCAAGCGGAGGATATCTCGGCGTTATGGGAACATTAGACGCCGCTGATATCGACGCGACGGCACAGTATGTTAGTAGGTCGCTTGGTATTGATACCGTCGATGTGTTCGATAATGATGCCGAAGATGGTTTCACGGCCGTTGTCGCAGGAGGTGGCGACCAACCCGAAATACTGAAAAAGGCAAAGGAATTAGGTTGCACAACTTATATTACAGGAACGGCGGTACACCGATGGGCATTTGAGCCTATACAGAAATCGAATAAAGAGTTTCATACACTGGCAAAAGAATTGAAAATAAATCTGATTGGGGCCAGCCATCATCACACTGAGAAATGTGCCGTCCAGGACATAGCAGCCTTCCTTCAAGAGAATGGCTGCCGGGCTACATTCCTTGAAGACCCTGTTCTTGGACAGTACTCTATCGGTAACTGGCCCGGAAGTGTATAGTGTGACATTTAGTAGTATATTAACAGATTCCTGCTGCCCGCTTTCGTGGGCCCAGGTTTTACAGGAATGAAAATGTAGGATAACAATGAAAGGAAGAAAGACGTGTACAAGATTGCAGTAATTCCCGGTGATGGTACGGGGCCGGAAGTGACGGTTGAAGCGGTGAAGGTATTAAAAGCCGCTGCGGACAAATTCAATTTCAAAGTTGATTTGACCGATTTCGATTTCGGCGGTGAACGCTACAAAAGAACCGGTGAGACTCTGCCGGATAGCGGCGTCGAGGAGCTGCGCAAATTCGACACAATCCTTCTGGGTGCCATCGGCCATCCCGACGTGGCGCCTGGTATATTAGAAAAAGGGATATTACTCAAGGCCCGGTTCGATTTGGACCAGTATATAAACTTAAGACCAATCAAATTGTATCCCGGAGTTGATACTCCTTTGAAGGATAAAGGCCCGGATGATATTGACTTTGTCGTCGTTCGCGAGAACACGGGCGACCTCTATACCGGCACCGGCGGCTTTACTATGAAAGGCTCGCCGCAGGAAGTGGCCGTTCAGTCGGCGGTCTATAACCGCTTTCAGGTTGACCGCTGCCTGAAATACGCGTTCGAGTATGCTCGCAAGTACGGCAAAAAAGCTCGCGGCAAAGGCGACAAAAACACCCTCGCTCTGTGCGGCAAAACCAACGTCCTAACTTATATCTACGACCTGTGGGAACGGGCCTTTCATGAAATGGGCAAAAAGGAGTATCCCGATATTACGAGGGAGTATTATCACGTGGATGCCACCTGTATGTGGATGGTCAAGAATCCCGAATGGTTTGATGTGATCGTTACCGGCAATATGTTCGGGGACATCATTACTGACCTCGGCGCGATGGTACAGGGCGGTATGGGTATCGCCGCCGGCGGAAATATCAATCCGGAAGGTGTAAGTATGTTTGAGCCTATCGGCGGCAGCGCGCCCAAATACACAGGCAAGGGCATCATAAATCCGCTGGCCGCTATCTGTGCTGTTCAAATGATGCTCGAAACCTTAGGCGAGGAAAAGGCCGCCGATACCGTGGAAAAAGCCGTTATGTTTGTAACCGCCAAAAAGCTCAAGAGCCTCCAGGCCGGCAAAATGGGATACTCCACCAGCCAGGTCGGCGACTTGGTTGCTGAACAGTTGGTTGCATAACTATAAATTTTGTGCTTTTAGTTTTGAGTTCTTATTGTGCCTGCGAATTTAACACCGGAATACTTTAAGGCCGAGCAGTGGTATCGAGAGGCCGCTACCAACGAGGAGAAAATACTCGCCCTTGAGCGTATGTTGGCGGTTATGCCCAAACATAAGGGCACGGACCACTTAAAGGCGGACCTGCGGAGAAAGCTCAGCAAGCTTAAAGAAGCCGCAACGCAGAAAAAGGCGACCAAACAGGTTGATGTCTTTTACGTGCCGCGAAGCGGCTCAGGCCAGATAGTCCTTTTAGGTATGCCCAACAGCGGTAAAAGCTCTATCGTACAGGCACTTACAAACGCAAAGGTAAACGCTGCCGATTTTCCTTTCGCCACGACTGTTCCCACGCCGGGAATGGTACAGTATGAAGATATTCAGTTCCAGCTTGTTGATATGCCCCCTATCACCGCCGATTATGTCGCACCCGGCCAGGTAGGAACCTATCGGAACTGTGACTTGATTGCTATCGTTATCGACCTTTCCGCCGATGTGCAGGAACAGTTGCAGATTTGTCTGGATTTTCTCGAATCGAGGAATCTACTAATCGATGCCGAGACTCCGGCCCAGAATGCTCAGGGTAATATTCTTGCAAAAAAGGCCTCTTGTATCTGCACTAAATCAGACATTGCCAAACCTGATGCTCTCCGGAAGCTAAAGAAATCTTGTAAATATCCTTTTGAATTTGTTGAAATCTCCACCCAAACCGGTGCCGGTATTGAAGAACTTGCCGGTGCGTTTTTTAAATTATTGGGTATTATCCGCATTTATGCCAAACCGCCCGGCAAGCCTGCCGATATGAATGAGCCTTTCACGCTGCCGGCCGGCTCAACCGTTATGGACCTGGCAGCAGCTATTCACAGGGAGTTAGCTGAGAAACTAAAATTCGCAAGAATCTGGGGCACAGGTGTCTATGACGGCCAAAACGCCCAGAGAAATCACGTCCTGAACGACAAGGACATTATCGAATTGCATTTCAATTGACTATTTATCGTATGACTCGATTGTTGCTTTGAGCTAAGTCAAACATTTTCAAAAATAATCAATAATTAACCAAAAAAACCGAGCCAAACCAGCCTGGTCCTTTGGATAAACATTATGTACGCCCGACAAATTACTCAGGTAAATCCTCCGTTAGTACATCTTCAATCAACAGGACGCCGTAAATCACACGATAAATGTCCGAATTTTTCAGTAGATATAACCGGAGGCTTGTGGATTTTGAGCATCTTTCCGGCACCTGAAAGACGTTACGTACTCATATTTTCAATGACAAGGTCATTATTAAGTTGAATTTTTCCTGATTTTCACTATAATGTTTGGCTCTCATTTATGTCTCTTGAAACCGCTGAGCAATGGAGAGGAAGGAAAGGATTATGGAATGCAAGAAGGAACGTAACCTAAGCGACTGTAACTGTACCTATCCCGGCTGTCCAAAAAAGGGTGTGTGCTGCGACTGTCTGCGACAGCATCTGGCCGCAAGACAACTGCCCGGTTGTTGTTTCCCCGACGAGATCGAAAAGACCTATGACCGCAGCTTCAGTGCTTTTGCGAAAGCCTGGCAATTATAAAAAAACATCCCTCGCACCTAACGGAAGGGAAGCTCAAAAATAGCTGCCCGTTGTAAAATTGTTTTTGGGTGTAGTGAGGAATACTGCACGTATGCTTTCTTCAATCAATTTCCCCTGCTCGACCGCTATGGGGCCTGGTCCTGAAAACCAGCTTGTGGTTTGGTCTTTGGCTTCGAGCTGAATGATAACAATCTCACTGCCGGGATGAGGATGGTTGAGCCTTATGTGCGCACTGATTCATCTGATGGTATCGCTCGACAACGGTACAAAGCTTACAGAGTTTTTCTCTGCCCTCGACAGAAGCCTCCAAGCCTATCATCTGAACGCCGAGACACAGATTCTTTTCATCAGCCGTTGGCGCGATGTGTCTTATTTGCGCCTCAAGAAGCAGGGGTTTTTCATAAGGCATAGGCGTAAACTGCATTCCGACAAATTGCCCGGTCCTGAAGTTGGGTTTCTGCCTGATACTGACTGCTATCTGCATACCACCGGCCGAGAGGTCCAGTAACCTGCCTTTCCAATAATCCTCACCCGGTATGTCGTTGCATTCATCGTGATAACCGCGATGCCAGAAGAGTACCTGAACTTTTAGCCCCCCGGGAAGGGCAACGCGAAAATAGCTTCTTCTCTGGAACTTCTCCACGTGGTCCGGCAAAGCCAGGACAATCCTGCCTCCCCCTGAGCCCGTCTGACAGGGCTGGAAGCCCGCCACTACCGACTCAAAGATGTATTTGTTATAGTCCTTTTTAAACGATATACCAACCGGCTGATCCACCTGGATATTAAAAGATTGCGGCTTTTCCGTTGCTATCGTCTCGATGTACAGATTTTTGTCTTTAAGACCTGAGAAAAAAACCTCCATACTGTGCCACTTGCCCTTCGTAAGATGGGACATTTCCGCCCCCATCTGCTCGGTTACCGCCAAACGCAGAATATAGGTGACCTGCTCTGTCCGCAATATTTCCGGCTGGTTCACGTTCCCAACCCTCCTTTTTACGATAATTTCAGGCCTTTAACCCTGCTTTCAGCAATTGCCCTTTCACTCAGGTTACAATGGATTATTCGGCATTAACAGGTCAACTGCTTAAGGCTAATTCCTGATAATATCCGGGTTACGACAGTTTATCTTATTTTTATTTCATTTGTCTAATCCAATCTTAGCAAGGATTTCTACCTGAAAGTTGCGGTAATTGCAACAACAAATTATGATAGCCTTTTGTATGAACGTTTCCGACAAAGAAAGATATGCCCTTGATAAAGTTGCTTTACTGGTTATTTTTGCGCTGGGCCTGCTACTCGCCCAGCTACTCGTATCGGCGAAGTCCCGTCTGAGGTTCTCAGAGCCCCTTGAGCTTCCATACGCCGGTGTTTCGGTAAGAATGCCTCAGGGCAATGGCTGGCACAGCGAAAACACCTGGCAATTCATCGCAAATGCCTTCACTATAAGCAGCGTCTTCAGCCCCACAACTGGAAGAATAACCGCCTCGGTTGAAGTGCGATACATGATTGCTCCGGAAGAAAACCGGCCGGACCGGCAGATTGACCGTTATAGCAAAGAATTGGCCGGCACGGTCATCGAGACAGGAAAAATCCAGTACACCGACGTTCTCATAGAATGGGCCCATATCGCAATCCTTGATAAGTACCTGGATGTGTTTTTGGGTGTTGCGCTACTGCCTAACGGGCGTGGCTTGAGTATTGAGGTTCAGGGCCCCTCGTCAGATGCCGGCTGGATGGAGCAAATTTTTACCGGCACCGCAGAAGCAGTCAGCTTCGAGGATAATTACCTGCTTGAGAATGGGCGCAAGATTGTGGAAAAACTCAAAACCAGCGGGCTGGCTCAACTAACACTCAACCACAATCAGCAACGTTTCTTTCTTATAGAGGACGAAAAAAAACAAATACTTGGATTTATGACGGACTTACTCACAATCTCGACTGACAAAGATGTCCTGGGCGTAAAATTTGCCGAGTTTTATCACATCCGGACCCGACAAGGCTCACTGGGCAGACACAGCCTGTTTCAAGGCGACCAGAAACTACGGCAATTCTTATGGTTCAGTAAGGCCAGCGGCCTCGAAGCCATCGGAGAGACGACAGTGCAGGTAGAGCTGAACGAAGAAGGCCAAATGACGGTCGAGGCATATACGCCGCCGGTCTCGAGGAATTATACTATTGGCCCGGCGGCCATACCTGAGATATTCCTTGAGCAGCTAATCGGGCTGTTCGTGGAAAGCCGGTTTACAGAGGCTCTCGTCGACTCGATATTCTTTGACGGCAGAATCATTCCGATTCGGCTCTCGGCCGTCGATCCCAGCCAAGACGATGCCGACCCGCCAGCCGCTTATACAGTTAGGCTGGACTTTCTCGACCAGCAGGGATATTATGGACAGATATATCTCGATAATAATAAAGAAACCTTTCAAACGACGGTCCACCGGGAAAATACTTATATTTTCCGGCGAAGCAATAAGAATGAGGTGCTGAAAAACTTCCCCATGTGGCGGGATTATTTCCTCCAGATGGAAAAACAAGGCGAGGCTCAGTAAAACAAATTTTAGAAAAATTGGAGAGGATTAACTATGCTCCCGGAACAGTACGATTGCATAATTGTCGGTGCAGGCCCGGCCGGTCTGGCCGCGGCCATTTACGCGGCGCGCGACAGGTTCAAAACGCTGGTTATCGAAAAGCTCCTGCCCGGAGGACAAATCATTAACACGGACCGTATCGAAAATTATCCCGCCTTCGAGAGAATAACAGGGCCGGATTTGATAGAAAAGCTTCAAAATCAGGCGACGCATTTCGGCGCGCAAATTAAAACGGGAGCCGAGGTGGACGGCCTCGAAAAACTTTCCAATGGTATTATTCAGGTAAGCTGTGAGCAGGATAAATACTCTGCCAGGGCCGTAATTCTCGCCCCGGGCAGCAGTTACCGCAAGCTGGGCGTGCCCGGAGAGGATGAGTTTCGCTCCGCAGGAGGGGGCGTGAGTTATTGTGGAACCTGCGATGCGCCATTCTTTCGCGGCAAGAAAGTCGTGGCCGTCGGCGGCGGCAATACCGCCATCGAAGAAACGCTGCACATTGCACGCTTTGCCGCAGATGTAACACTTGTGCATCGCAGGAAGGAGTTTCGGGCCACAAAAATCCTGCAGGAAGAGCTCTTCGAAAAGGCTAATGAGTCGAACTCCAATTTGAAAATACGGTATAATACAGTTGTAACTGCTATCGAGGGACAGGGCAAAGTCCAGTCGGTCAAACTCAAGAACGTTGAAACAGACAAGCAGGAGGATTTTGCCTGCGATGGCGTCTTTATATTTATCGGGATGGTGCCGAATACCGGTTTTCTGAAGGGCCTTGTCGAGTTGAGTGAGCAGGGTTTCATAAAATGCGATTGCGCTTATTTGAGGACGGCCGTGCCGGGCGTCTTCGCGGCAGGCGACTGCCGGGTAGGAGCGGCAATGCAGCTCGCTACCGCCGTCGGCGACGGCGTACTGGCTGCAATGATGATAAAACAGTATTTCAGGGACCCGAAGTGGTGGGCTGAGCCGGTCAGCGACCTGCTACAGCCGGGCGGGTGGTAATGCGACACAATCCCCTGCAAAAACAACGAAAATATCTCAAAGAGTTCTGGACTTTCGTTAAGCCATATAAAAAACCGCTACGAATAGTGTATGTCCTTTTCTTCCTCAATTCCGCCCTCAATCTTCTGCCCGCCCTGAGTGTGCGCTATTACATAGATATGGTGCTTTCAAACAGGCAGATGAGTCTGTTCGGCTTACAGCTCCCATTACTCTCGGATTATACTGTTAATGAGAAACTTTTCTTTTCCGGTTGTTTCGCTGCCGGGATAGTTATCGTAATCCTTATTGCCAATAGTATCGGTGTGACAATGCACCGCAGAGCAACGCGAAGCGTGGAAAATGTCCTGTTCGATATCAAAATAAGAATTCACAATCACATCAACAAACTTTCTTTGAGCTATTTTCATTCCGAGCGTGTTGGCCGGATTATGACCACGGCGGTGGGTGATGTACTGAATCTGAGTATGATGCTCAGAAACAGCTTCGGCCTGACATACGAAGCCGTTCAGTTTTTTTTGGCGCCGGTTCTTATGCTGTTTCTCTCGCCGGCTTTATTCATCGTGACCCTGTTGCCTTTGCCGTTGATTTGCTACTCATTCTATTCCATCCGGATTAAGCTAAAGCCGATGTACAGACAACAGAGAGAGCATCAGTCGCAGATAAACGCGCAGATGCAGGAGGTTATAAGCGGCATAAGGGAAATCAAGGCCTTCAATATGGAAGGCAGGTCCGGCCGGTCTTACGAGGACATCAACCGCCGGTTCTACGACGTTCAGAACCAAATAATGAGGACATTCAGTTTTAATCACCAATTACAGTACGGCAGCAAGGATTTCGGACTCGTGATGATTGCTGTGCTTGGCGGCGTGTTTATGTTATACGATATAGGCAATGTTACCATCGGCAAGATATCGGCGTTCTTGTTACTGGCTAACCATTTTTATATGCCGATTAGTATGTTTCTGCGCTATTTCGACATTATGCAAAATGGAATGGTTTCGCTTGAGCGAATTATAGACTTTATAGGCATATCACCGGACATAAAAGATAAGAGCGATGCCGTGGTAATGCACAGAGACTCAACCAGCCCGCGGGTCAGCTATAAAAATGTCTGCTTCTCTTATACAGATAATCATAACGTCCTTGAGGACATAAACTTTGACGTCCAGGCCGGCCAGAAAGTAGCCATTGTCGGCCTAACGGGCAGCGGGAAAAGTACTTTAATCTCGCTGCTGCTAAGGTTCTATGATGTCGGCTCCGGCTCCATTACTATTGACGGCCGGGATATTCGTGATTTCACACAAACCTCTCTGCATCAAAACATCAGCGCGGTCTTCCAGGAAACATTCCTGTTCCACGGGACCATAAGGGATAATCTGGTTTTTGTTAATCCCGACAGAAGCGATGAGGACATCAAGCGTGCCTGCATCGCCGCAAACATATACGATACCATATTGGAGCTGCCCCGGGGCTTTGATACCCACGTCGGTGAAAGAGGAGTGATGCTATCAGGCGGACAAAAACAAAGACTCGCAATTGCCAGAGTGCTGCTCAAGGACCCACTGATTGTCGTTCTCGACGAGGCCACCAGCTCCGTTGATACCATTACCGAAAAGTATATCCAGCAGGGCATCGAAAAAATGCTCGAAGGCAGAACCGCCTTTATTATTGCACACCGCCTGAGCACTATTAGAAAATGCGACAAGATTATCGTCCTGGACAACGGCCGAATAGCCCAAATCGGTACACACGAACAGCTTCTTACGAAGGCCGGCGTATATCAAAAGCTTTACCAAAGCACGGCCTTTTAACTTGTCTCGCCTTGGGGTAAACCCGTCTTTATATAGTTTCTCGCATATCAAGGTAAATTGTTAACAATCAATCTCCAACATTCATCGGGGCTTTTGGCGGTTCTGTGCGAGTTATTTGGCTGAACGCCGGATGGAAATGATGAGTATAATGGGATAGAAGCCCTCGGAAGCTCGAAAAATGTGCTTAAAAGCCCGATATGCTTCCTCGTATACGAAATCCTGAATTTTACATTGCCTGAGGGGACAAAAAAATGTATAAAGAGATATTTTCGTCCAGTTACTTAATACTGTCCCGCCTGAGCACATACAGGTCGGGGCTAATTGGAACGGTTTCTTCGATATATTGGAGATATTATGGAACGGAAAATGGTAACGATTGACGGCAATTCGGCCGTGACGCACGTGGCACACGCAACCAACGAGGTCATCGCCATATACCCTATTACACCCAGTTCATCTATGGGAGAAATTGCCGACGCTAAATCTGCGAAGGGACAGCCGAACATCTGGGGCACGGTCCCATCGGTAACCGAGATGCAGTCCGAAGGAGGCGCAAGCGGCGCGGTCCACGGCTCACTGGCCGCAGGCGCCCTTACAACTACCTTCACGGCCTCCCAGGGACTTTTGCTGATGATTCCGAATATGTATAAGATTGCCGGAGAGCTGTCGCCGACGGTCTTTCATGTCTCGGCCCGTTCGCTGGCCTGCCAGGCCCTTTCGATTTTCGGCGACCATTCCGACGTAATGGCCTGCCGGCAGACCGGTTTCGCTATGATTTGTTCAAACAACATACAGGAAGCGATGGACTTTGCCCTCATCGCCCAGCAGGCAACGCTCGCCTCCCGCGTACCGTTCCTGCACTTTTTTGACGGCTTCAGGACAAGCCACGAGGTCCAGAAAGTCGAAGAGCTTACTTATGATGATATGCGGGCTATGATTGATGATGAATTAATCACCGCGCACAGGAATCGCGCGCTAAGTCCCGACAGACCTATGATTAGCGGGACCGCGCAGAATCCGGACGTGTATTTCCAGGGCCGAGAGACAGTGAATAAGTTTTATCTCGCAACGCCTCAAATCGTTCAGGACACGATGAGCAAATTCGAGAAAATCGTCGGCCGAAGCTATCATCTGTTCGATTACGTCGGCGCCCCGGACGCCGAGAAGGTAATAGTTATGATGGGCTCCGGCGCAGATACCGCGCACGAGACCGTAGAGTATCTGGCCGCCGAAGGCCAAAAAGTCGGGTTACTCAAGGTCCGTCTTTACAGGCCTTTCAGCGTTAAGCATTTCATTGATGCGCTGCCGGCAACGGTAAGCAAAATCGCCGTTCTCGACCGCACCAAGGAGCCCGGCTCGATCGGCGAACCCTTGTACCTTGACGTGCGAACCGCTATCGGCCAGGCAATGGCAGACAAGACATCAAATCTAAAAGAATATCCCTTAATTGTCGGAGGCCGGTACGGATTAGGCTCGAAGGAATTTACTCCCGCTATGGCAAAAGCCGTCTTCGACAATCTCGACGCAGCCAAACCGAAAAACGGCTTCACCGTCGGCATCACCGACGATGTAACAAACACCAGTCTCGAAGTCGACCAGTCATTCCACACTACGGGCAAGGATGTTTACTGCGCGATGTTCTACGGGCTCGGCTCGGACGGCACAGTCGGAGCAAACAGGAACTCAATCAAGATTATCGGTGAGCTGACCGACAACTACGTCCAGGCGTATTTCGTATACGATTCCAAGAAGGCCGGTGCCATTACCGTATCACACCTGCGATTCGGTAAAAAGTTCATTCGCAGCCCGTACCTCGTAGCAAAGGCCGATTTCGCGGCCTGCCACAATCCCAGCTTTCTCGAAAAATACGATATGCTCTCGGCGACAAAAGAAGGCGCCACATTCCTGCTGACCAGCATGCACAATAAAGACGAAGTATGGCAAAGCTTGCCGCAGGATGTACAAAAGCAGATTATTGACAAAAAGCTGAAATTCTATGTGATTGACGCTATCTCACTTGCTCAGGAGCTTGGTTTGGGGGCGCGAATAAACGTAATAATGCAAACGGCCTTTTTCAAAATCAGCAACATCATTCCACTTGAAACGGCGGTCAAAGCCATTAAAGATGCCATCCAGAAGACTTACGGTAAGAAGGGCCGGAAGGTCGTGGATATGAACAATGCCGCCGTCGATGCGGCTCTTGATAAAGTTTATGAAGTTAAGGTTCCACAAAAAGCAACAAGCAACATCAAAATGCGGAAGTGGGTTCCCGATATGGCACCCCAATTTGTCAAAGACGTAACCGCCGAGATTATGGCCGGCCGAGGGGACAATGTGCCGGTAAGCAAGATGCCCGTTGACGGTAAATTCCCAACTGCAACGACACAATACGAAAAACGCAACATCGCCGTAAATATCCCCGCCTGGGAACCTGACATCTGTATTCAGTGCGGCCAGTGCTCCCTGCTGTGCCCGCACGCTGTAATAAGAATGAAGGCCTACGATGAAAAGTACCTCAAAGATGCACCGACAAACTTCAAAAGCACCGAGGCCAAGGGCAAAGACTTTACGGGTATGAAATTCACCATTCAGGTCTCTCCGGAGGATTGTACCGGCTGCGGGGCCTGCGTACGGATTTGTCCTGCTGAAGAAAAGGATGCCGAGAAGAAGCCTACCGGCCGAAAAGCCATCAATATGGTTCCGCAGGAGCCCCTGCGCCAACAGGAAAGCGAAAACTATGAATATTTTCTCTCGATACCGAACACCGATGCGAAACTCTTCAATCCCGCCACCGTAAAGGGCAGCCAGTTTATTCAGCCGTTATTTGAGTACTCGGGTGCATGTGCCGGATGCGGCGAGACGCCCTATGTCAAATTACTCACCCAACTTTTCGGCGACAGGGCTCTTATTGGAAACGCAACCGGCTGCTCATCAATCTACGGCGGAAACCTGCCCACTACCCCTTATGCTAAAAGGCCCGACGGCAGAGGACCGACCTGGAGTAACAGTCTCTTTGAAGACAATGCTGAGTTTGCTTTGGGGATGCGGCTGGCGGTCAACGAATTCAAAAAACGCGGTTTGGAATTGCTTGAAAAGGCACTCGCCGAAGGCTGCGTCAATTCTGAGTTGGCCGGTGAAATCAAGGCCAGTGCGCTTGCCGAGGAGGCTGAGCAGGCCGCTGTCGAAAAACAGCGGGACAGAATCGAACAGCTTAAAAAACAATGCGAAAAAAGCGGCTGCTCCACCGGCCGGGAGCTTGCCAATATTGCGGACTACCTTGTTCACAAGTCCGTCTGGGCCCTTGGAGGTGACGGCTGGGCGTATGATATCGGCTACGGGGGACTTGACCACGTCCTGGCCAGCGGCGCCAATGTGAATGTTCTCGTACTCGACACCGAGGTATACTCAAACACCGGCGGACAGATGTCGAAATCAACTCCGCGTGCAGCGATTGCAAAATTCGCCGCCGGCGGTAAACCTATGGCCAAGAAAGACCTCGCCGTGCTGGCGATGACCTATGGAAATATTTACGTCGCCCGTGTCGCTATAGGGGCAAATCCCCCCCAGGCCGTCAAGGCCTTTATCGAGGGCGAAAAGTACAATGGACCATCGCTGATTATTGCCTACTCACACTGCATCGCTCACGGATACAACCTCACTGATGGATACGAGCATCAGAAACAGGCCGTCGCCTCCGGCTATTGGCCTTTGTGCAGATTCAATCCTGAACTAAAACAGCAGGGCAAAAATCCGCTGCAGCTCGATTCAAAGGCGCCAACGGCTGACTTTGAGCAATATGCTTATAGTGAAAACCGCTACCGTGCCCTGAAACAGTCACAACCGCAGCTTGCTATGCAGCTTATGGCTATGGCTAAAAAGGACGTTGCCCAAAGACTTAACTTTCTACAAAGCTTAGCCAGCTTGCCCGGCAATTCAGAAAATAAAGAGTAGTATTCCAGGATTAAATTAGTGGGCCTCTTTACTGGCCCGCTGAAGTACCTTGTGGTGAATAGAAATCTATGTTTAGGCTGCGTTTTTACTGCGGGTTATTACTAATCAGCCCCTGATTTGATTATCACTTTACGCTCGCCGAACATACTGAGAATAGTAAGCCTTATCCCTCTGTCCAGGTCACCTTTCTCGATGATTTTTTCGAAATCCGCGGCTCGCTCCACTTTTTTGCCGTTAACAGATGTTATTATCTCGCCTGGTCCGATGCCAAACGCATGGGCAAGCGAGTCGACCTGAACAGCTTCTACGATAACCGCCTTCAATTCGGAAAGCCCCATTTGCTCAGCAATCAATCCCTTAAAATCAGCCACTATAAGTCCCAGCTTATTGTATCCTGTCCCTATCGTTTCAGGCTCTTTGACTATTCCCAGTTGCTCAGCGGCCAATGTCTCCGGTCGTTTACCCAGCTTAACTTCGACTATTTTTTTACCTCCATCGCGCCAGATATGACAGTTTACAACTTCGCCCGGCGTTCTTGAGCTTATGACCTTGATAAGTTCGCCTGAATCGGCAATCGGATTCTCGTCTATCGCCTGAATAATGTCGCCATTCCGTATGCCGCCCTTTTCGGCGGGTCCATCCGGATGAACTTTAAGGATATATGCCCCCTCGTCCGGAACCGGCTTTTCCGGGGGCAGGTCCGACCATTCTTTTTTTAACCGCTTATCGTCTTTGGTCTCTTTTAGCGAGACCATAGTAACACCAAGCCAGCCTCTTACCACCTTGCCTTCTTTTATTAGCTCCTCAGCGACCGGCTTAATTAAATTACTCGGCACAGCAAATCCCAGCCCTGCATACATACCCGTCGATGAGATTATAGCCGAGTTAATACCCACCACTTCTCCCCTGATATTGACCAGCGGGCCACCGCTGTTACCCTTATTGATAACCGCGTCGGTCTGGATGTAATCTTCAAGCCCCAGGCTTCCTAAAATGCCGGTTTTTCGACTCTTTCCACTGACAATACCGGCAGAGACGGAATTCTCCAGTCGTGTGCCAAGTGGCGAACCGATAGCCAGTACCCAGTCGCCTACTTCAAGCCGGTCGGAATCCCCGAACTCGGCGGCGGGCAAGTCATCCGCCTCAATTTTGACTACCGCGATATCGGTCTGTGGATCGCCGCGGATATCACTACCTGAGAATATCCTGCCGTCGGAAAGCCGGACTTTCACCTTTGAGACGCCCTGGACAACATGATTTGCTGTCAGGACATAGCCCGCCTGTGCGTCTATAATCACACCGCTTCCGCTTCCTGTGGCCTTAAGTCCAAATAAATCCCTCTCACCTTCCCTGACTACCTCTATATAAACAACGGCCGGCCTTACCTTCTTGACGGCCTGGCGAAACGCCAGGGAAAGCTGCCCAGGCCCACTGTCAGTCGAGGTATCGGCAATTAGGGCCGAGCATACAAAAAATACCAATAACACAAAGGAGAAATTTTTGGCGGTTTTCATTTTGCCATCCTTAACTATATGTTTATGTCGGTTGGAACGGTTTGTCTAAAATACGCTACTCTGGCGAAAAATGTTCGAAATTCCGGTCCAAAAACAAAAAAGCCACTCTTGGAGAGTCCTTCCAAGTCAGCTAGGCCCACTGGGCCCTGTAAAGCCCGGTCCGTCGCAAAAAAGCCCTCTTACGCCCCTTTGACTAACTTCTGGTCAGTGGATATCCACAGGAACCTCGGCTGACCGCCACCGCAAAAAGCCCCAAAATAACAATTTTTCTGTTAGGATATTTGAACAAAATCAATTTGGCAAGCGTAAAAATACGGCTTTAAGGCGGGCGATTATAGGAACTTGGGGAAATTTTAGCTTGACTTTGTTGATTTTCTAAACTTAAACTTGACTTTTGATAAAGAAGCGTAATACTTTTTTATAGACTCCCAAGCAACTTTTAAAGGAAAAGGTGTATTTTCTCGATATAATGATATGGAGGGCTGATAATGGCAGGTGGCATTAAATGTCTCTAAAGCTATAATTCAGCCTTTTCATCACCCTCCTCCGAAGCCAGATTCTGTGAGTTTAGAATCTGGCTTTTATTATGCGCCCTGCGGGTTGTGGCGGTCTTCGCACCGAGGAGCTGCCCGGCCGAGCGTCCGCCACCAGTCTCGCCAAAATCGATCAAACCCTACGCCTTGGGCCAGCCAAAGATAACTGACCTCGTTCCAGGTCCTTTGTTTAGATAATATGTAGGTCATCCTTTCAACGGTTATGATTTGTGTGAGTCGTAAAAACCAAATCAGCCCATATTTGAAAGGAATGACCTATGAAACGAAT
>Ga0315539_1000273_pt1 | contig 39369 bp, 40 predicted proteins | sample SalMarSW160150MG_FD_203097 | JGI IMG/M metagenome (GOLD analysis project Ga0315539, IMG submission 203097) | Salt marsh sediment microbial communities from the Plum Island Ecosystem LTER, Massachusetts, United States - Salt Marsh Sediment SW1601-150 ...
CAACTCCCCCTTTTTGATTCGCCAATGCAATTGTCTTTGCCATCCAATGATTGATTATGATTTTTCTTATAATGTATCCACTGTTTTATCCCTGTTACGAGTGATCAAAGATACGACTTTACCACTCTTTAAAGATTTTTACCCTAAATTGAATTGTAAACATTTTTTCTTCATTTATAAACAAATTATTAACATCATATCATAAATTTTCTGATATTTATCGGGCATTCTATATGATTATCAATCCGTAAAGTTCGTTATGAACAAGAACAATTCCGATTCGTCATGGTTTGTCCTGGTCAATCCCGTTGCCGGAAGTGGTGAAGGGGAAAAAGACTGGGAGAAGATATCCTGTTTGCTCGGGCAAAACGGATTCTCCTTCACCCATCAATTCACTCTCCGGAAGTATCATGCCATTGAGCTGGTTACCGAAGCAGTAAATCAAGGCACAAACAAGATCATTGTAGTCGGGGGTGACGGGACCCTGAATGAAGCTGTCAATGGGATTTTTTCCCAGACACGGGTTGCCCCGGATGAGGTCCTCCTTGGGATGATCCCGGTTGGAACGGGAAATGACTGGGGGAGAATGTTTCACATTCCCTCCGATTATGAAGAAGCGATCAGGATACTGAAAAAGGAACAGACCTTTCGCCAGGATGCAGGCCTGGTCCGGTACATAGCATCGGGCAAGCAAACATCAAGGTATTTCATCAACATTGCCGGATTGGGATTCGATGCCCGGGTAGTGCAAAAAGCCAATAAGCAGAAAGAGGAAGGTAAACACGGGGTGTTGATCTACTTTCTCAACATCTTTACTACCCTGATGAACTATAAAAGCACTCGGGTCTCCATTGAGATTGACGGGAAACCGGTATTTGAAAACAGTGTGCTCTCCATCAGCCTGGGAAACGGCCGGTATGCGGGAGGAGGGATGCTTCAGACTCCGGATGCAAAGCCAGATGACGGGCTGCTGGATCTCACCGTAATAAAAGATATGGGCAAGCTCAGGGTTATTACCAGCCTGAAGAAACTGTATGATGGACACATCCTGGAGCATCCATTGATCGAAGGATTCAACGGTAAGACGATCCGCATTGATTCCGATCCACCGATTTATGCAGAAACTGACGGGGAATCGCTGGGACATACACCGGTTGAGTTTGAGATCCTGCCAAAATGCCTGCAGGTGATTGTGGGAGGAGTGTAAGGAACGTCCACTTTTCAATGTTCCTATCACACCCTAAAACAATCGCACCTTCCTTAAGCACTCTTATTTTAGATAGTTAGTAAGTTAGTTGGTTATTAAGTTATTGAGTACATTGATGTTAGTCCTTTGCTTAATGAGTTTTCAATATAGTATATTCCCATTCTGTTCCATCCCAATAACATTTAACTTATAACATTTAACTTATAACATTTAACATTTAACTCCCTCACAGATAGTATATAACCTCGCGCCATAATCATACCAATGAAATTTCAAAGAACTGTTTATCAAATAGTTAAAAGAACGTTTTTTCTGAAAGTAAGATATTGGGGATAACTCTATGAATATAACTAACTAAAAAAGAACAAATTAAGAATTACACAAAATTTACAAAACAACTAACTGAGAAAATATAGTGTACCGGGTAAAAATTTCGAAGATGCGCAAGTATTAATAAAGAGCAGAAATGGAAATGTCCTCATCCGGGATCAGAAATCAATCCGAATGATCAGTCAATTTCAATTCAATGCCGGAATGCATAATTTCATTAGCGAACGGATTCAGGGGAGAAAAATCGCTTTCCCTGATAGGGTGTGGTTCGATACGCAAATCGATCTTCCTCCGGATGCGAAGTAATTGCATCTGTGTCTCAAAGAAATCTTTCATACTACCAAGTATAACAGCCACATCAATATCACTCTCATCAGATTGCCTGCTGCGTGTATATGATCCGAATAGATAGGCCTTCCTGACATCCATCTCTCCTGGAAGATTGCTTATATATTTCTCTGCAATATTTATAGCTGTTTCAGTAACCATACTCTCAGATTATCAATTACATTCTTCCATTCCTCTGCAAATTCTTTTGTACATAACTTACAAAACTCTTGTTTGTATGAGTCGTACCGAGCGTTTATATTAAAAGTAGTCAGCCTGTCCAGCCAGTCTTCCTGTTCTTCGGTCAGAACCAGGTCAATTTTGGAAGCAAGTCTTAACAGATCATGACCTGCCATAGCATGTGTATCTTTGCGCTTAACATACAAGGCTTTCAGAAGCTTCTCCACCACAAGATGGCCAATAAACAAAGCCCAATGGTAATCACCTGAAGCGAACAGGTTCAACATTGTCTGGTAATCTTTATCAGCAGATTCTTTCCAATGCTTTACTATCTCGTTAATATTGAGCTTCTTTTCAACCATTAAGACAAAGATAACATATTTTAAACCTCCGAACAATAATCTAACCCCTGTCGGCAGGGGATGAATTTTCCCGTCGCTCCACTTCATCTGGGGCGACGAGTTATCGGGTTCAAACATAACCTTCAACTCAATCGGAGTTGGATATTTTTGCAATTATCCATCGTCTTCAGCGAAGGATTTCCCCCTGCGGGTAAATACCTCATTTCTTCATCAGCTGGATCTCAAACAGTTTCGGCCAGCGCTTGCCGGTAACGAACAACCGCTTGTTCTCCGGATCATAGGCAATGCCGTTCAGGACATCGATCCGGTCATGCACATCTTCCGGTTGAAGCAGCCCTTTCAGATCGATTCGTGACAACACCCTGCCAGTTTCAGGCTCAATCACCACGATGAAGTCCGTCTGGTAGACATTGGCATAGATCTTACCATCAATATACTCCAGTTCATTCAGGTTGGTGATGGCTTTCTCATGATCAAACACCTCTATCCGGGATAATTCCGTAAAGTATTCCGGCTCAAGGAAATAGATGATGTGGGAACCATCGCTCATGATCAGCTGTTCTCCGTTTGTTGTCAATCCCCATCCCTGGGTAGGGTATTCGATCCGGTTGATAACACGGAATGATTCTTTGTCATAAACGAATCCCACTTTTGATGTCCAGGTAAGCTGGATGATCTTATCATCCAGGATACAGGCTCCTTCACCAAACAGGTTGGGTGGAAGGTTCAGACTCTCGATCAGTTCACCCGATTCCAGGTTTACTTTGCGAAGGGTTGATTCACCCCGTTTTCCGGTGCTTTCGTAAAGGATCCCATCTTCATAAACAAGGCCCTGGGTATAGGCTGTTATATCATGGGGATAAGTGTGCACTACCCGGTAACCATACTGTTCCGGGACGTTATCGGATTGAAGAATTACAAAAACCGTATTGTTCTCTTTTTGTCCATCCCTGCCGAATGTTACGGTTTTAATGGTTCTTTTCCCGACGGGTGAGTGTTCACTATTCCAGTAGAAAAGCAGGTCATCACGATAGGATACTCCCTGGTAGCTGCCATTCACGAACACCTGGAACGAATCGATCCCTGCCACTCCCTCCATCAGGGCAATTTGGACCGGAACACGTTCGCCCCTGCGGAAAATCTCCTCTCTTTCGGGTTTAACAATATAGCTGATCTTTTCAGTTGATGCCTCTGTTTCTGCACGCCGTTCTCCCGGTTTTTTTGTCTCATCGGGAACGGTCTTTCTGTCACTACCGCCTGAGCAGGAAACCACCAGGAAGAAAATAGACAGGAGAAGGGTTCCTGTGTTTCCAAAATTTTTTAATGGTATGGAGAAAGCGTTATTCCTCATGGTTTTTTCTTTTAAACAGTTTTCGCAGACCCTGGATCAGTGAAATATTCGCGCCGGCAAACTTTTTCTCAGCCATCTTCTGATCTTCTACCATACCGGTATTCAGCATTTGCCATATCTTACTCCAGCCTGGAAATCCTCCGATATTTTTGTCATCGATAAACAGATCTGCATCTATTTTCCTGCTCACCGATTCATCAAAAACCTCCTCGGGGTAACTCTTGTTCACTGCATAGAATTCCACGCCCCTCTGCCGGCAAAACTCAAGGGCTTCTTCCAGCTCTTTTCCTGTACGGTATGTCCATAAAATGAGCCTGAATCCTTTTTTTTGCATCTCCCTCAAGGTTTCAAACGCGAACAATTTCTCTTCTCCGATATCCGGATATGCATGTTCCACAATGGTTCCATCAAAATCTATAGCTACGCGGATATTGATAAATTCATTTTCCATGGGTTGCATAAATTTCCGGATAAAAGTAAGGAACAATTGTTATTTTACCTGCTGTATGGTTTACTATTTATGCCATTCAATCCGTTTCAAACGGATATTTCAATCCGATCTGATCCCTCACCTGATCCATGGTTTGCATGATCGCCAGTGATTCATCCAGGGGCATGATGCTGCTTTCGGTTTCTCCACGGCGGATGCAATCCATCACCTCCTGAGCCTGGTAATTATAACCGGAGCCCTGAAAAGCCGGTTCGATAACCTCTATTGTTTTCTCCTCACGGATGAGGGTTGCGTTTCTTGCTTTCCAGAACTGAGGGATATGAAACGACCCATCTTCTCCCACGACATGTGCACTCCGTGGTGATATTCCCCGGATGGTACTTGCCAGGATAGCCAGGGCATAATCACCATAACGGAACAGATAGGATGATTGCTCATCCACCGAAGTGGTGCCGATGATGGCATGGCTTAAAATCTCATCCGGCTGCTTTTCAAAGATCAGGGAAGCGAAGGATATGGGATAAATACCGATATCAAGCAGTGCACCGCCTGCCAGTTCCGGATTATATACCCTGCTTTTAGGATCATAAGGTGCCTTGAATCCAAAATCAGCAAACAGCGTATTGACTGCTCCGATATCTCCCTTTTTAATCCGTTCTTTCACTGCCTGAATGACCGGCAGGAACCTGGTCCACATCGCCTCCATCAGGAACACTTTTTCCCTGCGTGCAAGGGCAATGAGTTGTTCTGCTTCTGCTGCCTTTACACAAAATGGCTTTTCAACAAGCACGGATTTCCCGTTTTCGATACACAAGGTTGCTGCACTAAGGTGATCGTTGTGCCGGGTTGCCACGTATATCGCATCGATATCGGGATCGTTGACAAGTTCTGAATAGCTATAATATCGGCGTTCGACATTGAAAGTCTTCCCGAGATTTTCAGCCCGTTCTTCTGATTTTGATGCTACACCCAGCAGTCTGGCATCCCGCAGAACAGCAAGATCACGTGCAAATGAAACAGCAATATTGCCACATCCTAGGATGCCCCAGTTGATTGAATTCATGGTATCGTTTTTTCTTTCTGTTGCTAAAATACCTAAAATTCGATTGATATCGAGAAAAGATCAGGGTACAATGCCATCTGTTCCGTCAAATTTCAAACCATTGATTGAGCCTGTGAAAATAAATCACTTATTTTTGTTAGCAAATAGATCGCACCACTAAATGCGAAGTTATGCCTGAAAGAAGATCCTTCACCCGCCATATCCCGAATATAGCAACCTCCCTTAATTTAGTGTCCGGCTTTGTCAGCATTCTTTTGTGCATGGAAGGGAACCTGGCCTTAGCTTCCTGGTTTATTTTCCTGGCTGCGGTTTTCGATTTCTCCGATGGTTTCCTCGCCAGGCTGCTAAAAGCCTATAGTGAACTTGGTAAACAGCTGGATTCTCTCGCAGATATGATCAGTTTTGGGATTGCTCCGGCACTCCTGTTTTTCAAGATTTCCCAGATCTTTTTTGAGATGAAATACGGGGTATTCACGTATGATGGATTGATGATCTACGAAAAAATTGTCTTACTATCCCCTGCTCTTCTTGTGGTAACTGCAGCCTTGAGATTGGGAAAATTCAATATCGATCAACGACAGGAGACTTTTTTTATTGGTCTTCCCACGCCGGCAACCGGTATCTTCACGGCATCCTACATGCTTATCGTATTGGAAAACCTGAATAATGTGCTGGGCACTTACCTTTCGCATCCTGTTTTTCTGCTGTTTCTTATCCTTTTGTTTTCGAACCTCATGATTTCAGGGATTCCCATGTTTTCACTGAAATTTCAACATTATGGATGGAAAGAAAACAGGCTACGTTATGTATTTTTTGGAATTTCTGTTATTTTAGTGATTCTAATTAAATTGTATGCAATCCCCGTTATCATCCTGGGTTACATTATTGTATCCGCGGGGAGCCATCTGGTTAAGAACATCATTTAAATTCACCCGCTATGAAATTCATTGCTGAAATCAACATCATGCCGTTGAAAGCGCTGCTGGACCCACAGGGGAAAGCCGTTACTCAGAGCATGAAAAATATTGGTTTCCAGGAGGTTTCCAACGTCAGGATCGGGAAGCATATCACCCTTGAGATCGAATCGGAGAGCAAGGAAAAGGCAATGGAAAAGGTAAACGAAGCCTGCAATAAAATCCTCTCCAACCCCATCATGGAGGGATACAGTTATACGTTGAAAGAAGTGTAAGATTCGTTTTTCGGTAACGAAGCCCGTATCGTGAAATAAGGTTTAACATTTATGCTCCATCAAATAGAATAATCTATTTCACAGGGCCCGTATCGTCTGACGGTGTTCGTTATTCGTCAAAACAGCAAAAAACAATCGATCCTTCGGATCGAAAACGACTCGGGAGAGTCGTTCTCCATGGTAAGCAAACCCTGACAGGTCATGAAGACCCTGTCAGGGTTTATTTGTTTGGTGGGACAGGTTTCCCAATGGGTTTCATTCGTCAGACGACTGAAGCTCGTCTGACGAATAGATACATCGAACCTCATAGAGTATTCACCGGAAAGTCCGTCCAAATGGGTAATAGTTTTTATTGATAAAGTTCTAATCACCAACAATGCAACTCCCCGACGGAAGCTGAATCATTTCACTCGAAGCCTGTGCTCGGGGATGTTATTTTTCAACGAAACTTTACCCGGGGCTAAAGCCACCGGGCTATAAACATATCGCCACTACGTGGCTTAAAAATACATATCTGATCATGTATCGGAAGGTATCCAATGAAAAAGTAATAAGCGAGGACGCTTATGGATTAACTACTTTTTCTTCCCTCTGCTCTATGCTCTTTGCTCTATGCAATTTCCTCTCACACGGTCACATCGTCCTACAGTCTCACCGTCTCATCGCCTTCCTTTACAGGTCTATGGTTTTACTCACATCTTTCGCTTTCCGGGAGGTAAAATCGAACTGCACTTTTCCTTTTCCCGAAATAAGGAACTGGTATTCGATCTTCCCGAAGCCAGGCACCTGGCAAAACTGAATTTCCGGTTTATGCTCTTTGTAGGTAACCCGATCACTGTACACATCGGTCAGTCTACCACCGCTTACTACTTTCACTCCGTTACCGGAGACTTTCAGCATATCCTGGGGGTAGAGTTTTTTCCGAACCGCACTATAGGTCATTGAGGGAATGGCTTTGCTGTTTGCCATCCGTACCCTCACCCTGTAGAGATCTTTTCCCACTTTGGTTTTTTCAAAGATCTCCATGGTGATTTCCGGTGTTTGTTCAGCCGAGAACATCACGGCAGCGGCATTCCGGTGAACCAGATCCTGGAGCATAAACGGATGGGGCAGGCGTGAGCTCATTTTTACCCAGCCTCCTATTTCGATATCGCCATAGGTAGGGTGTTTATAGGGCTTCCAATCGACGTAGAGTTCTCCCTGTGCAACGTGATCGTTGAACTTCAGGCGCTCCCTGGACCTGGCTCTGTTTTCACGGAAGAAATCCTCCTCCTCAGCAGCCTCGGTTTTGCCGGGCGGACTGTATGTTTCAGTACTTGACTGGTACAATTCTCCCACAAAGCTATAGGATCCGATGATGTTATCGGTAAAATCCGTAAAATCGCCATAGGTGGCATAGAGATCCTTCCAGCTGATCAGGTAGCGGTAACCCGGGACAATCATTTCATTGTTTTTTCCAAGATAATCGTAAACCTCGATATCATTGGACAGCAGTTCTCCCTGATCTTTGGTACTGGGTCCTCTCAGGTACATCCCGCCCGAATTATGAAAAGCATACACCATGATGATGTTGGGTCGCTGGTACAAGTAGTTTGCAATGGCTTTGATCCCGATGCCTGAAAAGGGATAATCGCCGGCTCCGCTCTGCACGTAAGGGGGTGCCCAGTTGTATCCCCAGTTTCGGTTGCCATCTACATATCCTTCCGAATCTTCATTTACCCTGCCATCCCCATCATTATCAATTCCTTCCTGTCCCAACATGGTCCATTCTCCTTTCTCCCCCGGTTCAACAGGTACCATTAGCCTGGGATCTTCCGGATCGGTCTTCAACCTGCCATAGGGATCTTTTTTCCTCATCTGCGTGATGTTACCATCTCCGTCAAGGTCATCCATGAAATCTTCATCGAACAGACCATCCCGGTCATCATCTTTTGGTCTTCTCAACCCCCTGTTCGATGAGGAGGTGTTTGGATCGGTAAAGAAATGATACCTGCCGTCGACGTTTACAGTCGGTAAAACGTAGTAGGCATTTTTATCGACCATACGGGTAATTCTCTCGTTCTCACTGTACTTGGTAAGTAACTGGTTAAGGAAGTAGAGGCAGACTTCGCTTGCCTGGATCTCATTGCCATGAATATTTCCATCGACATAGACTCCCGGTTTGCTCAAGTGATCACCGGTTTTCGGATTGTTTACCGTTAAGGCATAGATCTCCCGGTTCTCTTCGCTTTTACCAACAAGGTCAAGGGTTGTCAACTCCGGGTATGCTTTATTCAAAGCCTTTAGTGCTTCAACAACCTGTTCATAGGAATAATAAAAATCAAACCGCAGAGGTACGGTAATTTTCTTTGACTGTCCGTAGCTATTTATAGCTGACAGCAGCAGGAACAGGGAAACAGCGAATATGATGGTTAACTTTTTCATTTTACACCTCCTATATTAATTTGTTTCTGATCACCCCAGACATTTTTTGATTCAATGGTAAGGATTATATCTTCAGGGCGCTCTGCCTTAATAATCCAGGAGAGTTTAATGCTCTTATTCCCTTCTAAATTACCGATGGTTGTTCGTGGCTTTCCTGAGAGGAATGTAACATCACCTTTCACAACCAGGATTGCCGGGGCAGGTTGTTGATTCCTGCCTCCCATGGCTGTTGGGAAGGGCAAGTAGGAACTGTTCTGGATCCAGGCAGTCAATTCATGGATACCGGACCCGGCTGATTTGGTTTCCGTTTTCACGAACTTCAGTTCCGGCAGCTTCTTCACCAGGTTAAATACCCAGGGAACCTGAAGGGTCAGCAGGGAATCGATCATTGATTCGGGGGGTGTATTGTCGACATAGGGCACTGCGCCGCCGATCTCAACTTTCCCGAGGGTTGGATGATCAAACTCCTTCCAATCGACAAAACCTTTTCCATTAAGGGATTCATCACTGAAAGCCAGCAAGGCCTTCTCTTTCGGATCAGCACCTTCGGTGTCTTTCTCAGCGGCACCTCCCCCCATCTGTTTCATCATTCCTGCCATCTGTTTGGTGCTCAGTTGTCCGCTTTTCACCATATTGATTACCATGGCTCCATTGTATTGTGGCGGGGCTCCTGATTCTTTCAGGAAGGCGGTGATCTTCTCTTCTCCGAGTGCCACAAATTCATCATTGCTCATGCTCTCGAGTTTTTCAATGGTCAACTCTGAATCGTCTGTTTTCTCTTTTTTCACTTCCGGCAGTGTCCAGAGATCCATGCTAAACGTTGGGACACCCAGATTGTAATAGGACCAGAGTTCGAACGAGCCGTCTTTCGCCGACTGAGAGGCAAGGCGTTTTGGCTCAGCATCCTTCTCTTTGAGGAACTCCTTGTATTTTTCAGTTAGTTCATTATAAAAAGCCAGGTCTTCCCGGAGTGGATTAACTACTGCTCCCAATCCCAGGAAACTGGCGATCATGCTCTCCGACACTTCCATTCCGGCCGGCATCATCGGTTTCACCATCTCCATGATCTCCCCCATGGAATAGGATTTATCCGGATCGGCATTGAACATGGTTGCATATCGTTCCGGGATTTTTATGTTGTCCATATCTGCAGTTCCTTTTCTTCCACCCCTGGGTGCAACCATGCAGAAGTTGGTGGATCCAAAGGCAAAGGTCATGGCAATTTCAGGATGTTCATAGACGAATTTCATCATCTCGAATGTCTCCTTCTCTGATCCGGGCCATGCACCTCCATCGGGTGTATTGGGTTTGTACAGGTGGGGAAACGTGATTCCGATATTTACACCTCCCGGGCCATCTTCATTGTATTTGCCATCCCCATCGTCATCCACTCCTTCGGTGTATAATTTGTAGATCCCGCGTTCACCCTTATTCCCATCGGCTCTTTTCATCAATCTCGGTTCTCCGGGAATGGGTATCCATTCGCCCAGCGGATCAACAACCCTCATTTGCGTAATGATACCATTGCCGTCGAGATCATTGAAACCATCCTCATCCACCCGGTCGTCCATATCGTCATTGTGTGGTCTTGCGTTCCGTGTATCCCTTTGCAGCGGTTTGTTAAAATAGTGCAAGACTGCATCAGGATTCAGCATGGGAACGATATACCAGGTCATATCGGTACGGACATCCGCTCCATTCAGGATAAGGTCTGCCAGGAACAGGGTTGCCTCACCTGAAATGGGAACATCCCCTTCCGGATTACCTACCACAAGAATTGCCGGCACGGTTCTGGCGGATTTGCCTGCATCCGGTCCTATCTCGAGCATCATTACCTTATTGCCGGCGGGTGTAACGGCTAACTGGGTTAACGATGTCCTGCCCGGAAAATCCTTGTTTAACTTTCCCAGCAAGGAATTGATCTCATCCGGTGTATGATACCGGTTGTATTCGTTCGATGGATTCTGTGCTGAGATCCAATTCAGGCATAAAAGCATCGAAAATCCCAGAATTAACGGGATTTTAATGAATCTAAATAATCTTTTCATCATAAAGCTATCGATTAATGGATAAAACTAAATGTATTATTTGGTATTGCAGATTTCAACAGGTTCAGGGATAATCACAACGAATTTTCGAAGATAGAAAATCTTTTACAGAGATGTTGCCGTAATGTGTAGTTTTTACACCTGGTTTCCCGCTTCTCCAGCTTTCCTGTTTTTCTCAAACCTCTTCAAGGTAAACCGGATCAGAAAATAACTTATCACGATAAGCAGCGGACAGGTAAGGTACATTAGAAGTTCGCCGATATACATTTGCGTAAAGAATTTTAGGTTAACATTGTTCAGCAATCGAACTCATCATTAATAAGCATGTGATTCTTCCTGCATTTCCTCTTCCGTGATCCTCTTCCTGTTTATCGATCTCCATGCATACCAGATGTATGCAATGACAAAAGGGACCAGCAGTGAGACATAGCTCATAGCAGTCAGGGTATATTTGCTGGAGGATGCATTCTGAATGGTCAATGAACTCTGAAGGTCGAAGGTTGAAGGATAGAAGGCTGTATTATTGAATCCTGCCAGAAGAAACAGAGAAAACACGGTAAGGACCGTACCGCTTCCTGAGAACCATATTCCCCTGGTATTGCCCTGCAGCAGTGAAGAAAGGATCCCCCACAGCACCAGCAGAACCCCGGCGAGAAAGAGTATCAGCACCAGCGGCATCTGCAGGAAGTTATGCAGGTATTTGTTTGGTTCCATGTAGACTTCTCCGGATGACGGATCAACGGCAAAGCCTTCAATGAAAAGCAGGCGGATAGCAAAGAAGAAGAAAAAGACCACAAAGGGAATGGCATTATACCATACCTGTTTCCTCGCACGCATGAGCACCTGTTCGTTTTCCACAGTATTGATCAGATAGAGCAATCCAAGAACCCTGGCAAGGAAGAGAACAGCCAGTCCCAGGGAGATATTCTGGATATTTAGCACCGCTTCCAGTCCATGAAACGGGGTTTTCCACTGGGATAAGTTGAATTCATTCACATGAAACTCAGACCCTGTAAAAAAGGTTCCTACCGCCGTTCCGATCAGCAATGTCCCCAGCACTCCATTGATAAAAAGAAATACTTCATAGGTTTTCTGCCCGAGGAAATTATTGGGTTTTGTTCGGAATTCATAAGCCACAGCCTGGATGATGAAACAGAAAAGAATGGCGATCCATACCCAGTAGGCACCTCCGAAGCTGGTGGCATAAAACAGGGGGAAGGAGGCAAAAAAGGCACCGCCAAAGGTAACCAGTGTGGTAAAGGTAAATTCCCACTTTCGACCCAGTGCATTAACAACCATTTTGCGTTCTATCTCCTTCTTTCCGAGCTGATAAATAACGGTTTGTCCGCCCTGTACAAACATGAGGAATACCAGTAATCCAGCTAACAGCGATATGATTACCCACCAGTATTGCTGCAATGCAAGATGAGACAGGTTTTCAAACATTTTATTTTCCTCCTTCTTTAGGTCCGATTTTAATTTGCTTTGTCATAATCTTAATCTCCGCGATCAGCAGTGCCGTAAAGGTCACCGCGAAGAGAAAGAACGTGATCTGAACCGATGTTGTATTGATATGAGAAACAGCCGCAACGGTGGGTAACAGATCCTGAATGACCCAGGGCTGCCGCCCCAGTTCAGAAACAATCCAGCCGGCCTGGCTTGCAATATATGCCAGCGGAATGGTCCATAGCGCAATATAGAGGAGCCATCGTTTACCTTCCAGCCGATCCCTGATCCCAAGGAAGAGCACCAGGGTAAACAGAAGAAAAAAGTAAAATCCAAGGATAACCATGATGTGAAAGGAGTAGAATGAGATGGGCACGTTGGGTATCAACTCCTGGGTATCCCTGCCTTTATAATAACCATATCCAAAATAGCGAAAATAATTATCGATCCACTCCTTGTCTTCGAATTTCGCTCTCAGTTCAATATATCTTTCAGGATTATTCTTCTTTGCTTCCTTTAGTTCTCGCAGTGTGCTGATGGCTATATCACCACGCTCAATTTTTTCACTAACAGAGATGATATTCTCTTTCTCATTTCCTAATACCAGATCCTTAATCCCCGGAACAAATCCTTTGGATGAACGATGCACCATAAAGGATAATGCACCGGGTATTTCTATCTTGAAAATGAAATTCTCACGCATGAGCCCTTGATCTTCTGTCGGTGAAGATAAGGCGCCTATAGCAACAAGGGGTGCATTGGTTCTCCCATCATAAAGGGCTTCCATTGCAGCAAATTTTACCGGTTGGTCGCTTGCTAAATCCCGGGCTGAACTATCTCCAGTACCAATCAAGAAAATAGCGGATAAGATCCCGAAAGTAGAGGCAACAATCATGCTGCGTTTCGCAAACAACACCTCTCTCTTCTTTAACAGAAACCAGGCACTGATCCCGATTACAACCAGCGCTGCAAGTACAAATCCCGAAGAGATGGTGTGCAAAAACTTATTGACCGCACTGGAGGAAAACAGGACCTCCCAGAAATTTTGCATTTCGTTCCTTGCTGTATCGGGATTAAAATGCATGCCCACTGGATTCTGCATCCAGGCATTCGCTACCAGGATCCATAAGGCAGATAGGTTGGCACCAATGGCGGTGAGCCATGTCGATGCAAGATGAAACTTTTTGCTTACCTTATTCCACCCGAAAAACATCACGGCAATGAAGGTGGATTCCATGAAAAATGCCATAATCCCTTCAATGGCGAGAGGAGCGCCAAAAATATCACCCACGAACCAGGAATAGTTGGACCAGTTCGTACCAAATTCGAATTCAAGGATAATCCCGGTTGCCACACCAATCGCGAAGTTAATCCCAAAGATGGTCATCCAGAATTTTGTGGTCTTTTTCCAGAAAGAATCTCCGGTCTTAACATAAATGGTTTCCATGATCGCAACCAGAAAAGACAATCCAAGGGTTAATGGGACAAAAAGCCAGTGATACATGGCCGTCAATGCAAATTGGCCCCTCGACCAGTCAACCAAAGACAAATCGATTTGTTCAATCATCGTGCAGTTTTTTAGTTTTGGTTAATTGCTCAATAACATACTCACTTCTCTCATCATCAGAAGTAAAATTTGATTCAAGAAAGTCATGGAAGAAGAATATCCTCAGGATAGCAAACAGGATAAACAGTTTGATCAGGATGATGATCCAGAGCTTCTTGCCAACGGTCATGCTCCTGAAACCATCCCGGTAAAAATAGAAGATTTTTGAAAAAATAGTGTTACCCCTCATACACGGTAGAAATCCTTCAAAAATATTAAAATATTTAAATCTATATCAAGGATCTTCCCTTATCAGATGAACAAATCCCGATTTCTCAATTTCCCCTGATGTGTCTCCAGATCTAATAACATAGTAATAGACACCGGGATGAACATATTCGCCTGATGGTGTTTTGCCATCCCAAACCGGTGTTTCTGAAGTGGAGCGATGAACCATTGTACCCGAACGGCTGTAAATGGTGAGGGTGTATCTGGAACCATCTGTAGGAATAACAAACAGATCATTGATTCCATCATTGTTGGGGGTAAACACATTGGTCACATCATTAATGGCCTGCAATTTGATCTCCCTGGACAGGAATTCCACGCTGATTCCATCCGTAACGGTAAGGGAGACCAGATACTCTCCCTGCTTCGAATAGGTGTGTTCCACACTGGGACCGGATGCCGATGTCCCATCGCCGAAATCCCACAGGTATGAACAGGAAACCGTATCCCTGATTATGGGTTCAAATAAAAGGGTCAGGTTCGATTTCGTTGAAACAATGGACCTAAAATCAGCTGATATCTGACCGTTTAAAACGGATGACAATATCAGGGAAACAGCAATAAGTAACCAATTCTTTTTCATAAAAACGGATTCAGATGTTCTCAGTCAGTTTCTTTATGAGCTTATATTGATTAAAAAACTCTTTTGCAATGACACGCAATACGGTGTAGAAAGGGATTGCGAGGAACATTCCGACGACACCTGCCAGATAACCGGCTGCCAGTATTACGATAAAGATCTCCAGGGGGTGTGCCATAACAGAAGTCCCATAAATTAATGGCTGAAAAAGCACGTTGTCAATGATCTGAACTGTTATGAAAACAATCATCATATACCCCAGCATCGGAAGAAGCTGGGGATAAAACTCCATCCCCAGGTTATTGGCTATACCAAGCAGAATACCCAGAAATGCACCGATATACGGTCCAAGGTAAGGAATTACATTGAATAGCCCGACGATCAGTCCGATAATCAAAGCCTTGTCAAAACCCAATCCCACAATGGTTAGCCCGATGGTCACCAGAATGATAATACAGGTGATCTGAAGGAAAATCCCGATAAAATAGCGCATTAACAATCGCTTAATGGAAGACATGGCATGATGGGTCCCCTCCTCATGTTTGGTGGGAACCAATAAGATGACCCCATTAACGAAAAGCCGCTCATCTTTCAGGAAAAAGAAGGTGATGAAGGAGATGGAAAAGAGTGCGACCAGAATGTTCCCAATAAAGCTTGCAGCGGACCCAAGGATTTTCGAAACCACCGAGAAACTTAGCAGGGTGACCAATTTTGAGGTAATGTAATCTTCCAGGGTCGCACCCTCTTCCAGCCCTATGTTGTATCCCCTTAAAAATTCTTCAATCCGCCGGATCGGTTCTTCAAGGCTCGTCATAATCATTTTCCTGTCAATGGTTGACAATTCCTCCATCTGGTTAATGATCAGGGGCACAAAAACACTGAAAAAGGTGATGAAAAGTCCCCAGAGAACAACCAGGGTGATTAATGCAGCTAATGCCCTGGGAAAATGAAACCGACGAATCCTGATCCGCTCAAGCAGATCAACCAGTGGGCGGCCAATGAGGGAAAAAACAGCCGAAATGAGAATGTAGGCAACAATGTTTTTGAAATACCAAACAACTACCAGGAGAATAATCAACCCGATCCCCGCGATTATGTATTTTCCAGTGCTCTTCATTAAAACCCTGGTGTTTGTTTAAATATACTACTTTTTCAATAGCATTGGGAAGATATGTACAAAAATACACAAATGAACCAAATATTTCATTCCGGTCTGGTTTGGAAATCAAATAATTATCAACCATGTATTGATAAGATACCGGTAAATCCGAACCAGTCGTAGTATCACTGAATAATGTAAGTTGACTGCCTGCGTGGCCCGCTCCTGAGTCGATCTGTAGCCGCATATGTCATCTTGGCATTTTTTAATTAAAAGTCTGCCATATTTGCAGTTTTATTGAATTGGTATTCTATTTGACCGGTAGATATCAAAATGAATCAATGTTTAATTTTTTAAATTGGAGATTAAAATCATGTTACCAATAATCAGAAAACGGGCAATATGGCCTGACTTGACAAGAGATTTTTTCAACGACGATTTTTTCTATCCCGTCGTTAAGCGGAACAACTATTTTTCGAATACTCCGGCTGTAAACATTTCAGAAGATGACGAGCAGTTTACGATTGAGCTGGCTGCTCCCGGGCTTGATAAGAAGGATCTTCACATTAACCTGAATGATGATCTGCTGACCATTTCTGCAGAGTGTAAGGAGGAAAATAATGAAGAGCAAGAAGGTAAATGGACCCGGCAGGAGTTTAATTACCGGTCGTTTTGCAGATCATTCAGCTTACCCGAAACGGTTGACAATGATAAGATCAAGGCGGTTCATAAAAATGGCATCCTGACGATTCACATTCCAAAAATGGAAGAGAACAAAACGACGTTGTCAAGGGATGTAAAGATTGCTTAATCCGGCAATCGGATGAAAAAAACGTGAAACGGGTCCGGCCTCGAGGTCGGACCCGTTTTGTTTATTGTTATTCGTTATTCGTGAAAATCATCTGGAATTGACGATTTATTGTTCAGGTTCAACCTGACTCAACACTTTCTCCGCAAAATTTTTCCCGAATTGTTTTAACTCATCGGCTGTCTCTCCATGGGGATAAAACTTAACACTCACCGGATCCTGGGCTATTACAAGCTTCAAATTCCGGAGGGTATCTTCAATTAGTTTTACTGCTTCACCACTCCATCCAAACGAGCCGAACGCAGCAGCTAATTTCCGCTTGTCCCTCATGGGATTGATCAAACCAAACAGTTTGTATACAGGAATCAGTGTATTCTGGTTGATGGTTGGTGATCCGACCAGGAGGGCATCACTCTTAATGATTTTCTCTTCCAGCTCTCCCGGAGACATGTTTTCAATATCCGCCAGGTCCACTTCAACTTTTCCGGATGTTGTAATGCCTTCTGCTATCAGTTTTGCCATAATCCCGGTATATCCATAGGCAGAAACATAGGCAATGAGCACCCTTTTACCACCATTCTCTATGATTTTCAAATACTCCAGCGAATATCTTTCAGAAAGATCAACATATTTTTTCCAGTTTTCTCGTAGTATAGGCCCATGTCCGGGACATATTGCCTGTATCTCCAGCGGTTTGATTTTTTCAATCGCCTTCAACATAAATTTGCTAAAAGGTTTCAGGATAACATCAAAATAATATTTGAATGCATCGTCAAAATCACCAATCCGGTCATCGAACATACCCGGGTCACAATAATGGCAGCCAAACGAATCGCAGGTAAATAAAAGCTGATCTTCTTCAAGGTAGGTATAGATGCTATCGGGCCAGTGCAAGTTAGGGGCTCCGATGAACCGCAGGGTTTTGTCTCCCAGATCAAGCAGGTCTCCATCCTTTACCTGATGCGACCTGAAATCTTCCCCCATAATCTCCTTAAGGTACTTTATAGCATTTCCACTGCCAATCACAGTGGCATTCGGGGCAAGTTTTAACAGGTTTTTCAAGTTGCCAGAATGATCCGGCTCGGTATGGTTCAAAATAATGTATTCGATTTCCGAAGGGTTAACAACGGACCTGACCTTTTCAAGGTAGGTATCCCAGAATTTCTCTTTGCTCGTTTCAATGATGGTTTTCTTCTGAGCATTTATGAAATAAGAATTGTAGGTTGTTCCATATTGGGTCTCCATTACGATATCAAAGGTGACAATATCGTAATCCAGTATTCCAATCCAACTGACATCAGGAGTAATTTGCAAAACGTGAGGATCTTTCATGTTCAAAGATTTAAATCTCCGCAATAACGGTTTTATTGCCTCTCACGGACTGGTGAAGGTTTATTTTTATGTTTACGTCGACCGGTAACAGCAGGTCTACTCTGGATCCGAATTTGATAAAGCCGAGCTGGTCTCCCTGATTAACCGTTTCATTCATGTCGGCATAACTGACAATTCTTCTCGCCATTATGCCGGCAATCTGCCGGATCATCAATTCACAGCCATTACCATTATCAATCACCACGGTAGACCGTTCGTTATCGGTTGAAGATTTCGGATGATAGGCGATCAGGTTTTTACCGGGTTTATAATGCAGGTATTTCACCACACCCCCTATAGAATAGTGGTTTACATGGACATTGAAGGCCGACATAAAGATGGATACCTGTATCCTGGTATCCTTAAAATATTCCGGTTCTTCGACCTCCTCGATGGCTACAATTTTCCCATCAGCCGGAGCATAGATCAGATCTTCATTTGGTACAATAGCACGAACCGGTTGACGGAAGAAAAAGAGGAAAAAGAGAAAGAGGATTATTGTGCCAACCAGAAAAATCGTTTTATAGAGAAGAACCGGTGACAGGACGTGAAAAACGATTAAATTCAGGATTACCAGTATAAGAAACAGGTTAAAAAGCAACCGATAGCCCTCTTTATGAATTACCATAGCATAATCAAAGTGGCAAAGTTACATTTTTTTCAACTAATAAGTTTCAGATAGGTGAAAACAACGGGGGAAGAGAGCAATATGCCATCAAACCGGTCGAGCAATCCTCCGTGCCCGGGGAAGAGCTTTCCGGAATCTTTCACACCGATACTTCGTTTAAAGAGCGATTCGGTCAGGTCACCGAATGTCCCGATGGTAACGATAATAAAGGTAATTGCCAACCAGTCAACCAATCTGATGTGATTAAAAAACAGGGAAAGGAGATAGGAAGCGATGAAGGCAATAATGGCTCCTCCGAAGAATCCCTCCCAGCTTTTTTTTGGTGAGATGCGTTTAAACAACCGGTGTTTCCCAAACGGGATACCCACAAGATAGGCTCCTGTATCGTTGGCCCAGAAGAGTATGAAAAAACCCAGTAGTATTTGTGGTGAATAGATGATGGATTCGGGTGGCTGGAAAATGAAGTTGACAGCATCGAGCTTCTCTTCCGGGTTACTCAGTGTAAATAGTTCACCATTCGGACTAAATACAAAATAATTAAAAAGTGATATGGGTACGGCGATATAGATTAACCCGAGGAACGTATAGGCAATGTTGGTAAAGGGCCGATTATGTTTCTTATAGAGTTCATTGATAAAAACAAGAATAATGAGGGGGATAAAGACGAAGAAAAACTTCTGATTCAAAAATCCAATGGCATACAAGAAGTTGAGAACGAAAAAGAGGATCCCGATCAATATTCCAAAATAGGTTTGTGGTCTTACTTTTGCCATATGAGACAGGGAGTAAAACTCATACAAACCGGCAGCAAGAGCGAGCAGAAAGAGGAAGAAAAATGAGATGCTGCTAAAGGTAATTCCCGTTATGATAAGGAAAACAATTAGAATACCGGTAATGGTTCTTTTGACAAGGTTGCTCAACGCTCAAATTCTTTAATGAGTAATAGTGCTTTGATCACATTATCCCTGTTTACATATACCTCAATGTCGCCAAATGTATTATAGGTAGAATCCCGTTTATTAACGACAACTGCTTCTATTCCATTATCATGAAGCATTTGTTTTGCTAATTCGGCGATGTACAATTGATCGGTAGAATATATGGTAGTCCAATTCTTATCCATCCGGATTTCATTTTCCGTTTGATTTTGCCGGTGTTTTTTTTCTGGGTATTTCAACCTTTCCTTTCACCGGGGTGGGACTTGCATTTTTTCGTGCTGTGGATTTCTTTTTTTCAGCTGTTTTCTTGCGAGCCTGCAATGTTGGTTCTAATTCACGGGAAGGTATTCCCCATTTTCTTTTCCCAAAGATTTTCTCCAGATCTTCGCTGAATATTACCTCTTTTTCAAGCAACTGTTCAGCCAGGGCAGTCAATCCTTTCTTGTTCTTTATGAGGATATCTTTAGCCCTCTTGTAGGCCTGATCAATAATTCTATTCACCTCTTCATCGATTGTTTCGGCTGTTTTCTCACTATAGGGTTTGTTAAACGCATACTCATTTTGTCCCGATGAGTCATAAAAGCTAATGTTCCCGATTTTTTCACTCATCCCGAAGTAGGTTACCATGGCATAGGCTTGTTTGGTCACTTTTTCGAGGTCATTCAGTGCTCCGGTAGAGATCTTTTCAAAGGTCAGTTCTTCAGACGCTCTGCCGCCCAGGGCTGCTGCGAGTTCGTCGTGCATCTGTTCGGTGGTGGTCAATTGCCTTTCTTCGGGCAGATACCATGCGGCTCCCAGTGCTCTTCCCCGCGGAATAATGGTAACTTTCACCAGCGGATTTGCATATTCCAGCAGCCAGCTAACGGTTGCATGTCCGGCTTCATGAAATGCAATGGTCCTTTTCTCCTGTGGAGATATGATCTTATTTTTCCGTTCCAGGCCTCCAACGATTCTGTCAACGGCATCGAGAAAATCCTGTCTTTCAACCTCTTTTTTATTTTTCCTAGCTGCAATAAGGGCTGCCTCATTACATACATTGGCAATATCAGCACCCGAAAATCCCGGGGTTTGTTTGGAAAGGAAATCGATATCGAAATCTTTGGCAAGTTTCAGGGGTCTGAGGTGGACTTTAAAAATCTCTCTCCGTTCATTCAGATCGGGCAATTCCACATGGATCTGGCGGTCGAATCGTCCGGCTCTCAGCAGGGCTCTATCCAGCACATCTGCCCTGTTGGTAGCAGCAAGGATAATCACCCCCACGTTGGTTCCAAACCCATCCATTTCAGTAAGCAGCTGATTCAAAGTATTTTCACGTTCGTCATTAGCACCAAAGTTTGGATTTCTTCCTCTTGCCCGGCCAACGGCATCAATCTCATCGATAAACACGATACAGGGAGCTTTCTCTTTTGCCTGTTTGAACAGATCACGGACACGGGAGGCTCCGACACCGACGAACATCTCCACAAAATCGGATCCTGAAATGGAGAAGAAGGGGACATTGGCTTCTCCGGCAACGGCTTTTGCCAGCAGTGTTTTTCCGGTTCCCGGAGGCCCTACCAGCAGGGCTCCTTTGGGTATTTTACCTCCCAGTTCGGTATATTTCTTCGGCTTTTTCAGGAAATCGACAATTTCCCTCACTTCCATTTTTGCCTCTTCCAGGCCGGCAACATCTTTAAAATCGATCATAATGTTCGACTCCTTGTCAAAAATCTGTGCTTTTGATTTGCCCACACTGAATATACCGCCTGCTCCGCCCCCTCCTGCTCCACCGCTCATCCTGCGAAAAATGAACATCCAGACTACTACAAGAAGGGCTAATGGGATTAGCCATCCCATGAGGTCCCCGAGGATGTTTTTCCTGTTCTCATAACTGACATTGATCCGCTCATTATCTGCGTAACCGTACTTTGCTTCTGCTTCTTCCAACCGCTCTTCCAGGTAATCTCCCGATGGGATGGTCAACACGTAATGGGGACCAGAAGCCGGCAAACCACCGAATCCTTTGGATTTAATATCCGGATACCGGTCGGAGGTAACCGCTTCCGGGGTCAGGTAGATCTCTGCACTCTCCTTATTGATCACCACAATTTTGACGATATCTTTGTTCTGGATCAACTCCTGCTCCAACTTGAGCATGTCGATCTTTTTGGCTCCTGACCCGCTATAAATCAGCTGTATGGCCAAAATTGCAACTGCAATCCCTCCATAAATCCAATAGGTATTGAATTTTGGTTTCCCGGGTTTTCCGGATTTTCCGGATTTATTGTTTGAATCGGACCCGGGATTTCCATTGAATTTTTTTTCTGCCATTTCTATTTCCCTCCTAAACCATTCTCTTCAACGTATGCTATGTTCGCATCCGCCCATAACTCTTCAAGGTTATAAAAATCCCTGAATTCTTTTTGAAAAATGTGTACCACAACATCACCATAATCAAGCAATACCCATTGTGCATTTTCCATACCTTCCCGGTGCCACACCTTTTCCCGAAGATCCTCTCTCACCCTCTCTTCAACGGATTCAGCAATAGCACTTACCTGGATATTTGAATTCCCATGGCAAATAACAAAAAACTGACAAAATGAGTTCTCCAATACGGTTAAATCCACTGTAACGATATCGCTTCCCTTCTTTTTCTGAATTCCCTGTACAATTGTTTCTATTAGACGTTCAGTATCAACAATTTCAGTTTTTTGCATCGAGAAAAAATATGCACAAAGGTAATCAATTTTTAATTATTCAGCCCGAAAATGGATTATCTCAGGCATTTAATGGTACCCTTCATCTACGGTACAATTTGAGTGCCAGCAAATCCATTTTACCTGAATTTTTTACTTTTTTTTATCCGGAAGTTGTAATATTGAATATGCATTGACGGGTCAGGAATTTATTACACCATTAAAACAGGACGCATTGATCATGATTGGAACGAACATCATAAGAAAAAACAGGGTTATCTCCACCAACACCCTTGCCCTTGAGTTGCTGGAAAAAGAGCTATTGCCCGAAGGGACGATCATCTGGGCTGATGAACAAACGAAAGGCCGCGGGCATGCAGGAAATTCCTGGGAAAGTGAAGCCGGAAAAAACCTTACCTTTTCCGTCGTATTATACCCCCATTTCCTGAATGTTGAAACACAATTCATGCTGTCAAAAGTGACTTCACTCGCCATTTTTGACTTCTTATCTGAAAACATTGACCATAGCACTATAAAATGGCCAAACGATATCTATGTGGGAAATGACAAAATTGCAGGCATTCTCATTGAGAATTCAATCATCGGATCTGAATTCGACCATTCCATTTTCGGCATCGGGCTGAATGTAAATCAGACACATTTCCTAAGTGATTCACCCAATCCTACCTCTATGCGGCTAATTACTGGAACCACATTTGATCTTGAAGAGGCCTTGCACTCCCTCTGTGAAAAGTTGGAAAAGCGATACACACAATTAATTAGCAACAAAGTGGACGAAATAAATCAGGAGTATTTATCTAACCTGTTCAGATACAATGCGTTCTATTCTTATCGGCACGGAAAGGATATTTTTTCTGCCAGAATTACCGGTATCGATTCGTTCGGGGTATTGATACTTGAGACGGAAACGGGAGAGATCCGGAAATTTAGATTCCGGGAGATAGATTATATTCTTGAGTGAAAGATATTTGTTCAGCTTGTTTTTTTAGTCCATTCCCGAGGTTTGTGTGAGTTACTTTCTGTATAAACCAATCCCTCAGAATTGATGCTGCTCCAATTTATCCACCAGGATATTTACAAACTCCTGCAACGGTTTCTTTGCCAGGGTGTTCAGCATCGGATTCAATTCAGCTTTAAAAGTAATTTTAACGCGTGTATCCCTTTCATCAACCTGTTTTAGCTGGATCCAGAGATGGAAGTCTACCGTTGCCAGGTTATCGCCCGAATATTTAATCACCTTATGTGGTTTTTTATCTACAATTTTCAATCCAACCTCTCCGATTCCGGAAATGGTAAACCGGCAACTATCCTCGGTTGCCTCCCAGCCACTGATCTTATCCTGCGGAACCAGGTTTTCAAAATTCCTGAAATTGGAAAGGAATTGAAAGACTGTTTCTTCCTTCTCCTCAATTTTTCCTATTCTGCTTTCGATGGTGGTCATGGTTTACATCGTTTTGTAAAAACCTATGTTCATTCATTAATTAACAGTTTTACCTTCAATCTCGATTTGTCATACAATAGTCACACAGTGGTCAGACCATTGTCATACAATTGTCATTGATTAACGAACAGTATCGAGTAACACAGTGTATTCTTATTTCTCAGTTTCTGGTTTCCGGACTCTTTCAGTCCCTATGGGACGCTCATTCGGATTAGATTCTTTATACAGCCATTGAAATGGCTGGCTATTGTCTGACAGTCCCTACGGGACGTTTTGTATTTTGTACGATGGATGTTGAACTTAAGAATTATCTTTTAGCTTTCGGCATTCGTATCAACTTATCTACTTATCAACTTTGAATCCTTACCATCAACCTTCATCCATCATCCTTTATCCTTTAACCTCCACCCCATTCTCCCGGATTTTCCCTCCATTTTTTCAGGGTCAGGATATCTTCCTTTTGAATATACCCTTTTTCAAGAGCCTGGTCAATTAAAACAGGATAATTACCAAGCGTATACAATGTGCATTCGGCACGTTTAAAATTTTCTTCGGCTACCGGGAAGCCATAGGTAAAGATAGCCACCATTCCTTCCACCTCCAGTCCTGCCTTTCTCAGGGCTTCAACTGCTTTCAGGCTACTGCCTCCGGTTGAAATCAGGTCTTCCACAACCACCACCTTTTCACCGGGGTTGGTCACCCCTTCAATTAAATTCTCAAGCCCGTGTTGTTTGGGATTGGACCGGACATAAACAAATGGTAAATTCAGTTTATTGGCGACCAGCGCACCCTGTGCAATGGCACCGGTTGCAACACCGGCAATGACCTGGGTTCCCGGAAATTTTTCGTTAATGATCCGGACAAACTCATTCGTGATAAAGTCACGGATAACAGGGTAAGACAGTGTTTTCCGGTTATCACAATAAATGGGTGACTTCCACCCGGACGCCCAGGTAAACGGGTTTGCTGGTTCTAATTTAATTGCGTTTATTTGCATCAAATACTCGCTAATTATTTTTCCGGTATTTTTCATGATTAAGCAATACAAAATATATTTTCACAACCGATTTGTCGTTCTCAGGAATTCCGTTCCGGAGAATCCGGAACAAAAATACGGCTTATTCTATAAATACCATGGAAGGAAACAACTTTATAAGATCATTCACGAATTTGAGAAAAATGAAAACATCCCCACACTGCTCCTGGTTCATTCAGACCTGAAGAAACTATGGAAGAAGTTTAAGGGATATTTCAAATACATCAAAGCAGGGGGAGGATTTGTCCAAAACGAATTGGGAGAGTTTTTAGCCATCAGGAGAAGGGGCGTTTGGGATTTGCCAAAAGGAAAAATGAGTAAAAAAGAATCGATAAAGCAGGCTGCTCTCCGGGAAGTTTCGGAGGAGTCTGGCCTTCATTCATTAGAGATCGTCTCCCACCTTCACACCACATTCCATACCTATCCGTTAAAACGCAAGACCGCACTGAAAAAGACCAAATGGTATACCATGAGATCCACGTCCGGAGAAAAACTTATACCAGAAAAAAGAGAAAATATCACGGAAGTAAAATGGGTCCCTCCGGAGAAAGCGGACACGATAATAAAGGATACTTTCCCCTCTGTGGCAGATGTGATAACGGCAGGATTAGAAATCTAAATCCCCTCTCTTTTTAGCGATCCCAATAAAATTTTGTTCAAAACCGTTGTCCGGACCAGGAGCAGGTGACAGAAGCAGTCTTCCCTGGGGATCAAGCAAATAATAAGTTGGGAAAGCCCTGACATCATAATCTTCAACGATTTGTGATTGAAATTGGGAATACAGGAATTTCCAGGAGAGACCCATTTCCTGAATCAGTTCTTTCATGCGGCTATTATCTTCGTCAACCGAAACAGTGATCACTTCCAATACTTCTCCATATTTCTCCTGTATCGATTGTAGCATACCAAAATGGTTCCTGCACAGATAACTTAACGGTGTGCAGAAGTTCAGGTATATGTATTTTCCTTTCAGATCATTCAGTGTAATGGTGTCGTTGTCGAATGTTGGTAATTTAAAATCGGGTGGAATACAACCAATCCGCAAGCGGATTAACCGCTGTTTTATCTTCTTCACCATCATTACATGATCCTCACAGCAAGTGGTTTCAATCAATGAATCCAGCATTTCAAGAATTGCCATATCATTAAACTCATCAGAGAAATACTCATCATAGAGCCCTTTCATAATGATCATTTCTGCTATGGTATCATTTGGAAACGCTTCGGTTTCCTTTATCAACTCCAGAAGCATCCGGTAACTTCGTTTCACATCAATGATCTCATGAAGCGGGTATTGAACCGGATCCAACCGGTTCAGGTATTGAAAATAGGTATGGTAAACCTGTTGAAACCAATCATGAAAAGCCGGATTATGATAGAGAATTGCAGTTGAATAATGATCGGAAGGAATGGTATTGTGTGTTCTTTTCCCCGATGACATCTCCTTTAGGAGTGCACTCTTGTACTGAACATAACACCTGAAATAGGCGCTGGGGTCATTACCGAATGATTCATTTATGACCTGCAGGGTAGAATCCAGATCTTCGAACTGGTTCTCAATGTAAGCCCCGAAAGCATATTTCCGGAACAGGGGTATAAAGGCGGCATCAAAACGTTGAATTTTACCATTCAACTCTTCCGGTTCATGATTGATTATGCCCAGGTGAACTACCTCCTGTCTGAAATAGGGGTTTAACTGATCGGCCGTTGTTTTATCCGCTCTCGGAGGAAGTTTGACGTGATACTCCTTTCCGGGTTCGGTGAAAAGATAAACCCTGTATATTCCGAGATCAGCAAAAACCTGGAGTGTATAACCGGAATGGAAGCGGATCAGAAAATCACCCTGTTCATCAACAATGCAGCTTCCCAGTTCCAGTCTGGTGTAAGCGATCCGCTCAGCAAATCTGTAAAAGGTGATCTCTGTGCCGGCGTATTGCGGTTCGGTACCCCTGATGGTGATCTCCTGGGAAAGTAAGGTCCCTGCACAGATGAATTGTAAAAAAAGAAGTGTTAATCCCCTGTTCACACTATTCATTATCAGTAAGGTCTTCGATCCTGAACTTTTTTAAATCCGGACTATTTGGTAAGAATTTCGAAGCATCTCCACCAAGACGAATGATATCTCTCACCAGGGAGGATGTTACCGGTGTGTATTCAGGGTAGGTCAGAAGAAATACCGAATCGATCTCAGGCATCATCTGCTTATTTACCTGGGCTATTGCCCGTTCATATTCAAAATCAGCAGATGTCCGTATTCCCCTAAGGATAAACCGGGCATTCACCTCTCTACAAAAATCAATAGTCAAGCCACTATAATAATCCACGGTTACCTTCGATTCTCCCTCAAACACCTCTCTTATCCATAACAGCCTTTTTTCTAACGGGAAAAATCCCTTTTTATCGGTATTATAACCGACGGCAATAATGATCTTGTCGAACAGGGATAAGGCTCGCTTCACAATGGACTCATGCCCGATGGTAAAGGGATCAAAAGAACCGGGGAATACTGCTATCTTTTCCATAATCTGTTCATTGGGTTAAAGCGTAGGTTTCAATCTGATTTGTCAGCATCGGTTTTCATCTCGAACGCACTAAAAATGACATCTGATTTCAGGTGGAGATGATCTGTTCCGGATTGATATGCCCGGGACGTATAGGACAACTCCCCAAAAACGGTTTCATTGTCCCCGGAAAGTCTTACACCGGCAAAGACTGCATCGCCTGAAATCTTCAGGGGCAAATCTGCCTTTACTTTTACAACTGTTGAGCCGAAAATAGTGTTGATCCTGATGGTTTTAGGAAGGCTCGAAGAATCGATGTCTGTCAGGTCGAACAGTGCTTTCCCAAAGATCACGTTATAATCCGATGCGGACAGATTCTTGCCATGAATGGTGGTCTCTCTGAAAATGATATCGTGCTCATGAGGGCTGAACCTAAAGTCCCACCGGTTTCTGATCAGCAACCGTATTCCGAACAGGATCAGGAACAGGGCCAGGGCAATACGCAGAACGGGTATGTCCAGGTCAAATACGAACTTAAGGATCAGGGCCAGCCCGACCAGGATAAAGAACAAACCCCAAAACAATCCATGTCCCATAATGCAATGATTTAATTAAACGGTTTGGTTAGGTAATACTACTTTTTTTGTTTACGCTTGTTTTTCGTCGTTCTCTCACTTTTTGCTTAAGCAAGGCATACTTCAGAACTTCCATGATCTCATCGACAAAATGAAATTTCAATCCACTAAGATAGATATCTTTTATCTGACTAATATCTTTTTTATTGTCGGATGAGAGGATGATCTCTTTAATGTTTGCCCGTTTGGCGGCAAGGATTTTCTCCTTAATACCCCCTACTGGCAGGATTTTACCCCGCAGGGTAATCTCACCGGTCATGGCAACGTGTTTCCTTACTTTTCGTTGAGACAGCACAGAAGCCAGGGAAGTGGCCATGGTTATACCGGCTGAGGGGCCATCTTTCGGGATCGCACCTTCCGGGACATGGATATGAAAGTTATGCTTCTCGGCAATATCGGCAGGCAGGTCAAGGTCTTCGGCATGAGATTTCAGGTACTCCAGGGCAATGATGGCGGACTCTTTCATAACATCGCCAAGACTTCCCGTCAGTGCCAGTTTCCCCTCGCCCTTGCTTATGCTGCTTTCAACAAAAAGGATCTGCCCTCCGATGGCTGTCCAGGCAAGTCCAGTTACCACACCGGCAAACTCGTTACCCTGGTAGATATCTTTCAGGTATTCGGGAGGCCCGAGTATTTCAAATATATCCTCATGGCTGAGCTTTTTGTTATACTCAAGGTTAAATGCAATTTTCTTTGCGATTGTCCGTGTTATTTTTGCGATCTTCTTATCCAGTTCCCTGACTCCCGATTCCCTTGTATAGTTTTCTGCGATGTTTTCAAGGATTGGTTTTGAAAAGAGCAGTTGATCCTTTTTCACTCCATGGGCTTCAAGCTGTTTCGGGACGAGGTGTCGTTTTGCTATTTCAATTTTTTCTTCAACGATATATCCGCTGATATCAATCATCTCCATACGGTCTCTCAAAGCAGGGCTTATGGTGTTCACGGTATTCGCCGTTGCAATGAACATCACGTTGGAAAGGTCATATTCCAGTTCAAGGTAATTATCATGAAATGTATTGTTCTGCTCCGGATCCAGGACCTCCAGCAGAGCAGAAGCCGGATCACCCCTGAAATCGGTTCCCACTTTATCCACTTCATCGAGGACAAAAACCGGGTTTGATGATTTGGCCTTTTTAATGTTTTGAAGTATTCTGCCAGGCATTGCCCCGATGTAGGTTTTCCTGTGTCCCCTGATCTCTGCCTCATCATGCAATCCTCCCAACGACATCCTGACGTACTTTCTGTTCAGGGCTTTGGCAATGGATTTTCCAAGGGATGTTTTCCCGACACCGGGAGGCCCGTAAAGGCATAAGATGGGCGATTTAAGATCTCCTTTCAGTTTCAGCACGGCAAGGTGCTCAAGGATTCGATCCTTCACCTTTTCAAGGCCGTAGTGATCCTCATCCAATATTTTCTGTGCCCTTTCCAGGTCGAAATTATCCTCCGTATATTTCCCCCATGGAAGATCCAGAAGTACCTGTATATAGTTCAACTGAACCGCATATTCACCGGCTGCAGGATTGAGGCGCTGCAATTTATTCAATTCCTTATCAAAGGTTTTTGCAACTTCTTTGCCCCATTTCTTTTCCTGAGCCTGTTTTGTAAACTCCTCCATCTCCTGTTCCAGTGGACTTCCTCCAAGTTCATCCTGTATGGTTTTCATCTGTTGATGCAACAGGAATTCACGTTGTTGCTGATCCAGATCCGTTTTAACCTTGGTCTGAATATCATTTTTAAGCTCAAGCATCTGCACTTCACGGGTGAGGTACTCCAGAAGAAGGATCCCTCGCTCCTTCAAGTCATCCGTCTCCAGCAATTTTTGTTTCTCCTGAACATTAACATCCGTATTGGAACCAATGAAGTTGATCAAAAAGGTTGTGTTTTCGATATTCTTGATGGCAAAGGAAGCTTCCTGTGGTATGTTGGGAGATAACTTGATGATCCTCAGTGCCAAATCTTTTAACGAACCGATGATGGCATTGAATTCCCGGGTACGTTCAATGGGTTTTTGATCCTCCATTTGAGAGACACGAGCAATAAAATAGGGCTCTTTTGTAACCAGCTCTTCCACCTTAAATCTCCGCTTCCCCTGAATGATAACCGATATTGATCCATCGGGCATCTCCAGGATCTTGACAATCTGTGCAAGCGTACCGATAATGTTCAGATCCTCGAACCGTGGGTCATCGATCTTCGCATCCTTTTGTGCTACAGCTCCAATGACCCGGTCCTTTTTATAGATCTCCTTCACCAGGGTAAGGGATTTGTCTCTCCCAACCGTAATGGGGATTACCACTCCAGGAAACAGGACTGTATTTTTTAATGGAAGGATGGGAAGAAGTTCAGGTATCTTCACTTTTTTCAACTCATCTTCCTCTTCATCCGAAATCAACGGAATAAAATCAGCTTCCTCCTCCAAGGATTCCGGGGTCATCATGTTTCTAAACTTAATATCTATCTTCCCGTTCATTCTCTGCTCTTTCTAAACAAATAATAATGGATTACTGGATAATATGTCAGTAGTGGGCGTTTTAAACACCCTATCTCCATTTTTCAATCGCCGTGCCAAAAGTTACTACAAAGGTACACTTTGCAAGATCAAAAAAAAAGGGGAACATGATCGGCACCCATTAACTTTTAACTTATAACATATAACTAAGAAAGGCTGTCTCAATTGAGACAGCCTTTCTTATTCAGGAAAAGTTTCACTTCTTCTTTTTATCCATATGTGATTTATACCTGCTCATGTACTTATCGACACGTCCTGCGCTGTCGACAAGTTTCATTTTGCCGGTAAAAAAGGGATGTGAGGTACTGGATATCTCCAGTTTAATCAATGGATACTCCTTCCCATCCTCCCATTTGATCGTCTCTTTGGAAGCTACAGTCGACTTGGTTAAGAATGAAAACCCATTCGACATATCCTTAAAAACAACAAGTCTGTAATTTTCCGGATGCATTCCTTTTTTCATTTCACTTTTCTTTAAAAATCTTTCTTTCAGCAAGTCTGGATGATTACGGAGTGCAAAAATACATATTGTTTTATAATATCCAAAATGATTTTTTTATTCTTATCGGGATATCTGCAACCGGGAGCATTTACAATTGACCCCTCACCTCTATAATTTCATCCACATACCGCTTAAACGGAACTTTAGGATCCAGCATATAGCGGTAGGTAATGTGTTTTTTTGCCGGTTTACCGCCAATGGCTTCATAGATTGCCCGCATCTTGGGATTAAAATCGCCCACCCAGGAAAGTTCAACTTCTTTGTAATAAGGTTTTCTCTGAAAAACCTCGAAGAGGCGTTTAAAGATCACTGACTCCAATCCGCGGTTCTGGTATTTTGGAAGGACACCGGCCACCATGGCTCTCATGCGGGTTATTTCATGTTTTCTTGTATAGTACATGAATTTAAGGATGTTCCAGGGGGTCATTTTACCGTTTAGGTGTTTCAGGATCTGGTTCAGGTCAGGAAGAATGATAAAAAATGCTACGGGTTTGTTATGATGGTAAGCAAACCAGATCAACTCCTCATCCATAAAGGGTTTGGTTTTTCTAAGCGATTCTCTCCAGTCATCCGGATCCAGGGGGATATAATCTTCCTTAAAGGATGCCCAGGTTGTATTGTAGGCATTCACCACATCGTTCACAAACCGGTCTGCCTCTTTGAACGTAAAATGCCTGAATTCATATTCCCCTTTCCTGGAAACCCATTCCACGATCTTCTCAAATCGTTCCGGGAATTCTTTCACTACCGAGATGTCAATGTGGTAGCTCAACTGATCAAAATAGTCGCGAAAGCCATAGGTTTCGAACAGCTTCTGAAAATAGGGTTTGTTATACGGCATTCCAAATCCCGGGTGTGTAAAACCTTCAACCAGCAATCCCCAGAAGCTGTCATTGGTACCAAAGTTTACCGGTCCATCCACCACTTTCATACCGCATTCCCTGAGCCAGTTGTTCGCAGTATCGAAGAGCAGGTTTGCCGCATCCTGGTTGTTGATGCATTCAAAGAAACCGACACCGCCCGCAGGTTTCTTGTTTATTCCCATCCGGTCGCGGTTGTAAAATCCGGCAATCCGGCCAATCAATTCACCGGCATCATCCTTCAGAACCCACCGTCTGGCATTACCATTTTTAAAGGAGGAATTTTTTTCGGGGTCGAAAATGCTTTCAATCTGTGAATCCAGGGGACACACCCAAACGGTATCATCGCGATAAAGCTGTCTGGCAACATCGAAGAATTGCTGTTTCCCTTTTTTGCTCCTTACTTCACAAATTTCCATAGCCGTTTATTATAGATAGCAAATTATTCCAATGAAAACCATTCATTGATTTCGTCCCTTATCTCTCCACGGTAGTTTTGATGCACAAATTCGTTGGTTTTGCTATTGTAAATATACTCCTTTTTCCACTCTCCGATATGTTGAACGATCTGTTTGAGGGCTCCGATGAAGGATTTCACTTCTTCATCCCTTGTGGTGGGATGCAGAGACCACCTTACCCATCCTGGTTTTTCCGAAAGGTCACCATGCATTATCTTTTCGGTTATTTCCATTGACTTGTTATAGCTTACCTCCAGCAGGAAGTGGCCATAGGTTCCGGCACACACACATCCACCCCTCACCTGTATTCCAAACCGGTCATTCAGGATTTTAACGATCAGGTTATAGTGAATATCAGGATGGTAAAATGAAATAACACCCAACCGCTCTTCCACATTATCAGCCAGGATGCGAATGGAGGGGATCTCCTTCAACCCTTTGAAAGCAAGTTTTACCAGTTCTTCTTCACGCTGCCGGATCTTGTCGGTTCCCATCTTGTTTTTCAGGTTAATGGTGAGTGCAGTCCGGATTGCCTGTAGAAACCCGGGGGTACCTCCATCTTCCCTTACCTCAATATCATCGATATACTTGTACTTTCCCCAGGGGGTTGTCCATTCCACCGTCCCTCCACCCGGGTTATCCGGAACGGTCGATTGATACAGGCTGGAGTCGAATACCAGCACCCCGGAGGTTCCAGGCCCTCCAAGAAATTTATGGGGTGAGAAGTAGATGGCATCCAGTTTTTGCAACGGATCATCAGGATGCATATCGATATCTACGTAAGGTGCGGATGCTGCAAAATCGACAAAACAGATACCCCCATGTTCATGCATGATTTTCGCCATCTCGTGGTACGGTGTAATGATCCCGGTAACGTTTGAACAGGCTGTAAACGTGCCGATCTTAAATTTACGATCCTTGTATTTCTCCAGCATTTTCCTCAGGTTGTTCAGGTCAACCAGCAGGTCCCTGGTTGGCTTCAGAATGACCACATCGGCAATGGTTTCATACCACGAGGTGTGGTTGGAATGGTGCTCCATGTGCGTTAAAAATACAACGGGCCGTTTTTTCTTCGGAATGGATTTTTTCTTTACCAGTTTTTCCGGTCCCTTCATTCCCAGTATTCGCTGCAGTTTGCAAACCACAGAAGTCATTCCCGATCCAGCGGTAATGATCACATCATTCGGGCCTGCATTGACATGCTCCTTGATCAACTTATGTGCCCGGTGGTAACTGAGTGTCATTCGTGTACCGGTTTCCGATGCTTCGGTATGTGTATTGGCTACATACGGTCCGAATGTTTCACAGATCTTCTTCTCAATCGGCATGTACAACCGTCCGCTCGCGATCCAGTCATTGTAAATGATCCGTTTCTTCCCATACGGCGAGTCAAACTCCTGGTCAATGCCAATGATGTTTTTCCTGAACTGTTCGAAATATGTTTCCAAATCGCCTTTCATAACAATTCGGTGTTTCCTGTTCGGTATTCTCCGAAGGAGTCCTTCGGACGATATTCAAATCTTCTTTTAGTGACAAGTGACGAGTAACGAGTGACAAGTTCCGGGAAATGCGGGGTTCCTGGTTTAGGATTAAGTTTTCAGGTCCCGGTTTTCGGTTCTTCCGGAAAAACCCGAAATCCGAAATTTCCTGATCCTCCTTCACTTTCTACTCGCTAACTTCGTCAGCAACCTCAAAATCTCTATATACAACCAGATCAGTGTAATCATCAATCCAGAGGCAGCATACCATTCCATGTATTTGGGGGCTCCTGCTTTTGCTCCCTCTTCGATAAAATCAAAATCGAGGACCAGGTTCAATGCATAAACTGCACCGAGCAGGACCAGGATCAGCAGGATCAGTGATTTATTAACGGTACCCTGGATGGTCATGGCTCGCTCATCGGCTGTGCGGTACATCGCCTGTGTGAAGGTACTTTTTGTCAGCGCCGGATTTGAAGATCTTCCAATTCTCATAAGGCAACGATTTTTCAGAATTCAAAGATAGTTTACTTTTTTTAACTAATAATAGATGTCAATGATCCTGTGGTCGATCAGGACAAACAGAATAGCCGTCAGGAAGGAGTAGATCAGGTGTGTTGTCACTGGGATGTATTCATTGGGTTTGATATGGAGCTTGAAATAATTATAGGCAATTAAAAATCCCTTTTCAACGATGTAAACGACGACGGTTGCCAGGGCAATTCCCACAAGACCATAAAGCTGGACCATATAGAGACTGAGACACACGTTCAGAACAATCTCGATAAAGGATGCGATTAATATGATCCGGGTCTTTTTCAGGCCGATCAATATGGTTTGGGGAAAGACCAGTCTGGGGATGATCAGGAGGAGGTAGATCAGGAAAATATCGGCACTCCGGATGAAGTTCTCGTTAAACAGTACCGGGTAGAGTACCCGGGTAAACAGCATGAATACCATGGTTATGGGAAACAGGTAGTGCATCAGTCTTCTCGACTTATGCCTCAGGACTTTCAGGGAACTGATCAGTTTTTCCTTCGATCCGAATTCTGAGAGCATGGCATTGCTCAATCCGTTAGCCAGCAGAAGTACAAGAGGTAACTCCTTCGCTCCAAAGCGGAATTTGGCAAATACTTCTGCATCGTATTTACTGGTCACGATGATACCATCGACATACTGGGCGGATCCGCTCAGCAACGTGCTTATGATCAGCGGAAATCCGAGGGAAATGTGTTCTTTAATAAAATCCCATGAAAACCGGAATTCAGCATACCGGGAAAGGAGCACAAACAGCCATATGAACCGTAGGATGGAGATGATGATCAGTCCCCAGATGGCATATGCAATTTCGTATCCCGTGAAAATGGGGACGGTAACGATAACCAGTTGTATCGAGAAAGATATGGAACCATACCCCAGGATGTGGTGGGCTTTATTGTTCAGCAGGTAGATGTATTCGATAAGGAAGGTCGGACTGCTCAGGAAGATATACGCAAGCAACAGGTTGATAAAAGGAACGTCTCCGCTGATCCCGAAAACCGAAAAGTGACCCCTCAGGCTCAATCCCAGGAGGAGGGTAAGAAGGCTGAAGAAGGTGATTAAGAGAAATGCATTGAAAATCTCGGGAGATTTACCCTTCACCTCTCCTCCAGTCTTATTGAAGCTTCTGTTGTTGTTATACAGTGGTAGTAGTGACTGAATGAGGCCGGTTACCCAGAAAAAACAGATGATGCTGGCGATAAAGAGAAACACCTCATACATTCCGATATCGGCAGTTGAGAGGTGGCTTTTGGTAAAAAGGATACTGATCAACAGGAATGTACTGAACCTCAATAGTTGATAGATCTGGAGGCTGGAGATGTTGTTGATGAAATTTTCAGGCTTCAATGGACCGGTTTGTTTCGTATTTTGAATGAGTTAATTGATTTGTTCCTCAATGCATTAGTTAAAAACCGGTTAAAGATAAACCGAAACCCGAAAGATTAAAAACAATTTTGATTTTTCTTTTGTAAAGAATGGCAATTAATAATTATCTTTGCAATCCTTATTTATGGTGGATGTAGCTCAGCAGGTTAGAGCACTGGATTGTGGTTCCAGGGGTCGTGGGTTCGAGTCCCATCTTCCACCCAAATTCAAAAACCGTTCTCTTTCAGAGATCGGTTTTGTTTTTTATAAACCGACAATAGCTCGCTAATTGGAGGATTAAAAAACAAAACCGAATTTGCTGCATTAAGCAGCAAATGGTTTTTGAATTTGAAGTTACCTTCAAAGGGTCCGTGAATCACGCTGAAAGCGTGATGAACAGTCCCATCTTCCACCCAAATCGATCTTATCTATCTGGTAATCAGACAGGTAATTTTGAAAAGTGGCGCAAAACACCCTGCTTTTACAAGCTTTGCGTCAGTTTAAGATTGGTAGCCTTGGTAGCACCAACATCAACTCTTATTGATTTACTAATATCAATTATTTGGGGAATGGAATTATCGATAACTACTCTTCTAAAATATGTTGTGCTTTCTAATGGGCCAAGATTATAATGCTGTTGGTCATTTATTCCATCTGCAAAATTCCAATTAATTCCATCAGTACTGCTTTCCCACTTAAAACTATAGGGTGATGTACCGCCCAATGGTTGTGTGCCGACTAAAATTGGTGTATCATCTCCTTCACAAATTGTAACAATTGTTTTACCGGTTTTGTTAGAATAGATCGAATTTAATAGAAATCCAGAAATTGGAACAAAAAGGTCGTTGGTCACCACCCCTTGGGATCCTGCTTCTGGTAACATGGCTGCACAGGATTCTGTCAGTGCAGATCCCTTTAAAATGGATGCTGATACTTCCGCAGGAAAAGAGACTCCCGAATGCCAGATTATTCCACCTCCACCTCCATTGAAATAAGCTCCACGACCTTTAATATAATCTGTTCCCAATGGTAAACCTCCGATTTCAAATCCATAGCTTGCAGCCCCCTCTCCTTTGTAACCTCCTTCAGTACTGGCATCATTGAAAAAGTAATCGGTAGCACCAGAACAGGTTCCGGAAGGACGAATAACGCTTGACCCGCCCAGGAATCCTTTGTTAGAGACATCAATATCAGCTTCCAGGGTTAAGGTGTTACCAATTATCATAGCTACCACTCCACCGGTGCCACTACTTGGGTCCCACGGATCGCAAGTTAATGTTCCTGAAACATTTACATTGTCAAACCCGGGAACATGGATCAACTGTACTTGTCCACCGGCATCGTAATTGTGGACCATATCAGTCGAAAAAGTAATTTGATTACCGGCAATGTTAACAATGATTAGGAACTCATACCATCCGGCACTGAAGGCATTCTGTTTTAAACCAAAAGCTGCATCGTTGCTTGCATTGATTTCATAAACCAATTACATATTGTTTTCTATGTATCAACTCAATGTAGAAAGTAAATTAAGGAATTAAAAAGTCCGAGTCAATTTTTTTTCGTAATCATATGATTTAATACAACTGACATTCATTTCAATTTGGTTGATATTCATATTAGGGTGGAGTCTTTTACTATATTATGTTAAGTTAAACTTTGAGAACCTCTTCCAGTGTTTGCCAAGCTCTCTCCAAACATCCTTAAAATCGGGTAGATCAGTTATCTGGTTTGCAAGGTGGAGGTCCCAATTCCGGGCAAATGTATGCTCCTTACTGTTCACGGCAGAGACCAGTGCAGCGGGATCATAACCCTTGCGCCTGGCTTTCTCCTGAAAGTCATAGATAAAATCTTCAATATTCAATTCCTCCACCTCGAACAAACACCAGATATCATACAGATCCCGTGGTTCGGTCCGTTGCATTAAAGAGCGCATTTTTTCTGGAATCAATTCATCTAAAGAATAGCATTTGATCGTATACCCTTCTAAAAGATCTGAATACTCATTTTGTACCACATAATACACAGGTTCATTAATGATCAGTTCGGTACTACTGATATCTACTTTGATACTTTTTTGAGCACCAATTCCTCCTAACGGTCCAACATAGGATATATAAAAATTATAATTGCCGGTTGTTAATTCTGTGTCATCAAGCATTGTCAACCGGATTCTGGATTCATCCAGTACCCACTCAAAAACCTGATTGAATTCCTTTTTAATTATTTGTGTATTAAAATCAACTCCTGCAAAAGTAAAATCAAGATCTTCGGACAATCTGTATTCAGGATAGTACACTTTTCTCAATAATGTACCTCCTTTGAATACAAGGCGATTCTTTAAGTAATCGTTTGAATATACTCCCCTCAATATCCAGGAAATGATATAATCCTTCTCAATTTGCGTGTCCTTTAACTGAAGTGATGAAGCGATCTGCTGTATTTCTCCAGGTTTAATCATCGTTCAGGTTATTAAGCTATCAATCATTCCCTGAATATTAACATTGTCAATTACCTTCCACTTTGATGTTGATCTACCTCCTTTGGATTGGGATGGATCAAGCAAAGTATAGGAAGCTGAAATTTCCTTATTTAATTCATTTGTAAAATTAATGAATATGCTTAAACAATCGCATAAATATCCCATCCGTTTCATGACAGCTTGCACATTGAATTGAAGTAAGTATTCCAGTAATTGATATTCATTAATTGATTCCCTACCCCTGTATATAGCCTTACCTATTTCATGGATACCTCCAGCATAACGGGGGAAATAGAGACAATCTATAATTGTTTTCTCGATGGTACTGCAGTTTACTTGGTTAAAATCATCAATCCAATGTTTCTTGTAACCAAAGAAGTAATCTTCCTTTAGGGTAATGAATTCAAATTTCCTGTTTTTTATCCGTTGATTTTTAGGTCTTATTTGCTTTTTGGTTACAATCTGTTCTTTCAGGGAGGGTTGTGTGATCAAACCATGTATGTCTAACGCACTATAAAATCCGATGTAATGGTCTTTTCCTTTTGCCAGTGATTCCGCAACCAAATGCCAGCTGGGGAAATAGGATGAACTGTCAGCTTCGTATGGAATTACATGATATAGGCCATTTTTTATCCGAAGAATCAAACCTCTCCTTACCATATCATTGATCAATTCAAAAGTCGTTTTCTCCTTGTTCCCGGGGAATACCTCACCAGCATCTGAAATTGTAAAGAACTGTTTATTACGTTTGTTCAGATGTGCAAGAAGTCTACTGGACTGATATGATATATTTTTATCCATTATAGTATATATTCCAGTTCTGAGCTGGAATTTATGATATAATACATAACAAAAATAAATAATTTGTAATAAAATTCAAATATATTTTATATATTATAGTAAATATTCAAGGTTTAACCTGGATTTTATACTATAATATAACATAGAATTAGATAAAAAAAGCTCAAATAAACTGAATTTGGTAATAGTAAATTCTTCAGTCCTAACAACCACTAGGATAGAATCTTTTACTGAAGTTTCCACATTCAGGGCAGATATAATTTCCATCCGCGAGTGTAAATTCCGGTCATATTAAGCACCCTATTCCGGTTTAAGGTGAGCAGTCTGTTTGTAATTAAATCATTTAATCGTTTTGTTTTGATATTGTGATGTTTACGTTCCGGTTTAAGGTGATCAGTCATTTCCGGAATCACTTATAATCTCCTG
>Ga0315539_1000278_pt1 | contig 39028 bp, 22 predicted proteins | sample SalMarSW160150MG_FD_203097 | JGI IMG/M metagenome (GOLD analysis project Ga0315539, IMG submission 203097) | Salt marsh sediment microbial communities from the Plum Island Ecosystem LTER, Massachusetts, United States - Salt Marsh Sediment SW1601-150 ...
ACGGCTACCCGACCTACCACCTGGGCAACGTGGTGGACGATACTCTGATGCAGATCACGCACATCATGCGGGCCGACGAGTGGCTGCCCAGCGTCCCCAAGCACGTCCTGCTCTACCAGGCCTTTGGTTGGGAGATCCCCGTCTACGCCCATCTGCCCATCATCCTGGCCCCCACGGGCAAAGGCAAGCTCAGCAAGCGGCACGGCGGGGTGGCCGTCCACGAGTTCCAGCAGGAGGGCTACCTGCCCGAAGCCATGGTGAACTTCCTGGCCCTGGTGGGATGGGCCTACGACGACAAGACCGAGTTCTTCACCCGCCAGGAATTGATAAATAGGTTCAGTCTGGAGGGCGTGAACAAATCCCCCGCCGCTTTCTCCTACGACAAGCTGGAGTGGATGAACGGCGTCTACATCCGAGAGTTGAGTCAGGATGTTCTGTACGAGCGACTGATTCCCTTCCTAGCCAGTGGTTTGGGTATAGAGGAGAAGGAATTGAGGGAAAGGAAGGAGACGCGGGAGATCGTGCCCCTGATTCAGGAGCGACTCAAAAGGCTGACCGAGGCCGCGGAATGGGTTGATTTCTTCTTCGTTGATCGGATCAGTTATGAGCCCGCACTGCTGGTGGGCAAGAAGATGACGGCGGCGGAGTCGCTGTCCGCCCTGCGGAAAGCCCGCGAGACTCTGGCGGCCCGGCCTGATTTTGAGGAGAAGACCCTGGAGGAGACCCTCCGCGCTCTGCTCGAGGAGCTAGGCTTGAAAGCTGGCCAGCTCTTTGGCATCATCCGCGTAGCGGTTACGGGCAAGAAAGTAGCTCCGCCCCTCTTCGGAACGCTGAGCATCCTGGGGCGGGAGCGGGTGCTGGAGCGACTGGACTATGCCGAGGAGGTGCTGGAGGGAGTGGTAAGCCCTCTTTCGTGAGAGCAACGGCCAAGTAGGCTCGGAGAGAGCGAAAAAAGCGCTACCGCTATCCAGGTTTGAAACCGCTTGCTCGGTTGACATTTTCATGCCTTGTGCTATAATTTACGCCTGTGGGGGAGTCGGGGGAAGGGTTGGCGGAGCTTGGAGGGAGCAAGACGTGCGCTTTGGGTTGAATGGGTGCCTTTGCTGTTGGTGATAGCCCTGGCAATGGCACTGCGCTTCTGGGCTCTTGGGCGCATACCGCCCGGCCTCTATCACGACGAAGCTTTCAACGGCCTGGATGCCCTTGGCGTTTTAGAAGGCGAAAGGCCGGTTTTCTTTGAGGCCAACAACGGCCGCGAGCCGCTGTTCATCTACCTGGTGGCCCTGTCTGTGGCTGTCCTGGGCCGGAGCCCAGGGGCGATACGGATCGTGGCTGCCTTGCTGGGCACTTTGACAATTCCCGCCACCTATCTCATGGCTAAGGCCATGTTCAACCGGCGAGTCGGGCTGCTGACCGCCGCCGTCACGGGCCTGAACCTGTGGCACGTCAACCTGAGCCGCATCGGCTTCCGCGCCGTGGCTATGCCTCTCTTGGTGGCCCTGGCTCTCTGGCAACTGTGGCTCGGTCTAAAGGATGGTCACAAACGCCATTTTCTGGCGGGGGGGGTGGCCTACGGGCTGACCTTCTATACCTACCTGGCGGCACGATTCACCGTCGTGGCCCTGGCCGCCTTCGGCCTGTATCTCGTTGGAAGTTGGAAGTTGGAGGTTAGAGGTTGGAGGTTAGAGGTTGGAGGTTGGAGACGTAGTGCTCTGATCTTTGTGCTGGCTGCCCTGGTGGTTCTGGCCCCGCTGATGGTCTACGTGGCCAGGCACGGAGATGCCTTCCTGGGCCGCGTGGGGCAGGTTTCCATATTCAATCCCGCGATCAACGGGGGCGACTTCTGGGGGACGCTTGTTCGGCACGTGGGCAGGACGCTGCTGATGTTCACCCACCGGGGCGATTTCATTCCCCGCCACAACGTGCCTTTGCGCCCCGTCTTCGATCCGGTCCTGAGCGCGTTCTTCCTGCTGGGGCTGATCCTTTGTTTCACACGATTTCGCCAGGAGGTCAGGCACGCCTTTGTCCTTATCTGGCTGGCGGTCATGGTTTTGCCGACGATACTGGCCGAGGATGCACCGCACTTCCTGCGAAGCGTCGGCATTCTGCCGGTGGCCTTTGTCGTGCCCGCCCTGGGGCTGGATTCCTTGTGGCGCTTTCTAAAAAACAGAGCCTCCACCCCGGTCGCTGTTGGTGCAGTGGCGCTGGCTCTGGTCTTGGGCCTGGGCGACACGACTGTTGACTACTTTGGGAATCATGCGGCCAGCCAGGATTTGAGATATAATTTCGAAACGGCAGCGGTGGACCTGGCGACCCAGGCCAATCGGTTTCTGGGCAGCGGTTGGGATGGCACCGGATTTGGAGCTGGCGGGAATTCGCCGTCGCCTGGGCGTCATCTCTACATCACTGACCGTCTCTGGCAGGATTGGGCGTCGGTGCGCTTTTTGGTGCCGCCGTCGCCGAACTTGACTATACTGGGAGAAGATGGTAAACTTCCCCAGATTTTCTCGGACGAGGTCATGCTCATTCTCTGGCCTTACGAGGATTATAACCAGTACCTGTCCCTCTTGCCCGTAGGCTCGACCATCGCCGCCCAGGAGGGGTCCCTGGAGCGAGGGGACCTCGACAAAGAGGCCCGTTTGCTGTACGTTACCTACACGGCCACTCCCGTGACCATCCCTTCCGGAGAGCCAGAAGCCCGCTTCGAGAAGGGCTTGACTTTGGCTGGCCATCGGCTGGCTGCCGTCTCGCCGCAAGAACTGCGGTTAAGCCTGCTCTGGCAAGCCGAGGCGGAGATCGAGGCAGATTATGCCGTGTTCGTCCACCTGACGCGCGATGATGCCATTCTCGCCCAGGACGACTCATTTCCCGCTGGAGGCTATTATCCCACCAGCCTGTGGCGCGTGGGAGACATCGTCAGCGACGAGCATACCCTGGCCTTGCCTGAGCCGTACGATCCGGACAAGCACAAATTAGTAGTTGGCTTCTATCAGTTGGAGACCCTGCACCGACTACAGGTACTTGATGAAGTCGGTGAACCAGTAAATGACCGCGTGATCATTGAATGATCTCGCCTCTGGCGCCACAAACCTCGCGCCAGAGGCTAAAAATCCACAGGAGGAAAACGAATGCGATTCTGTCGCCTGGCAACAACTTTGTTAGTAACGTTATTGATCCTGGTGCCTCTGGGAGCCTCGGCCGCTCCGCTCGCCCAGACCAACCTGCTAAAGAACGCTGGCTTCGAGGAAGGTTTCAGCGAGCGAGGCGCTGGGGAGGTAACCGTGGCCAATGGGTGGGAAGCATGGTGGGTTCAGGGCTCCGAAGACCAAACCAGCCACGGCTACCTCGTGCGACCCGAATACAAGTCGGAGGACGCCTGGATCTTCACCATGCGGCGGGTGCACTCAGGCCGCTTCTCTCAGAAGTATTTCAGCACCTACTCCACCCACGTCGCTGGCATCTATCAACAGGTGGCCGTTACCAAAGGCAGCCTGGTCACCTTCTCCATTTGGGTCCAGGTCTGGAGCAGTACAGGATCGAACTCAGATCAGTGTGATGGTTTTGGCAATTACGCGGCTTTGGCAGGCATTGACCCTCACGGCGGCAACGATGGGAATTCCGGCAACGTTGTCTGGTCAGATTCAGCGATGTCGTGTAACCAGTGGGTTAACCTCAGCGTTTCCACCGTGGCCCAGGCCGACAGGGTCACCGTCTTCACCAGAGGCGCGCCAGAATACCGGGTGTGCCACAACGATTCCTACTGGGATGACGCCGTCTTGACCGCCGTCGCTCCCACCCCGGTGCCAACGAACACGCCAAGGCCAACCAACACGCCAGTACCAACCGACACTCCCCTGCCAACGGCGACTTATGCCCCTACCTCTACCCCAACGCCAGCGGATACCCCCACGCCGACCATAACTCCAACCCCAACGAACACCCCCACGCCAACCCAGACGCCAGCTCCCACCGCAACCCCAACGCCAGTCAGCGGGGCTATCTGCGTACTGGCTTATCACGACCGCAACGGCAACGAGATGCGCGACCCAGATGAGGAGTTCCTGCCTGGGGCGATGTTCACTGCCTCCGATGGCCGGCAGACAGTAGCCAGTTACATCACCGACGGCATCAATGAGCCCTACTGTTTCACGGATTTGAGGCCAGGCACTTACTTCGTCTACGAGGAAAACCCGCCCGGCTACGAATCTACCACGGGCGACGATTGGGGCGTGGTCATCGCCGGCGGCTCTACCATCCAGATCGAATTCGGCGACAACTTGCAACCCACTCCCGTGCCGACGTCCACCCCCGTGCCCACGGCCACTCCCATCCCAACTCCCACCCCAGAGCCCTTACTTTCCACGCTGAGTGCGAATCTGTACAAAGTGAGCGGCGTCATAATAATCGTCCTCGCGGCGGCGATAGCGCTGGTGTTCAATATCTTGAGGAGAAGATAGATTTAGCGTAGAGATGAAGATCACTTTCTGGCCCAAGACGATCCTTCAGCGCCGGCCCGTTTGGCTGGCCTCTATCTTCTTGGGCCTTTTTGCTTAAAGATGGATAAGAAAGCTACAGGATTGCTCCTGGCCCTATCCTTAAGCCTCATCGTCTGTCTACCCCTGTTGGCAGGTGGTGGCCCCATAAATACGCGTGGGGGAGGCGATAGCCCCTTCCTGCTGGTGCGCCTCCACCAACTGGTTTCCAACCTGAGCGCTGGCGTTTTCCCCGCCCGCTGGATGCCCGACGCCGCCTACGGCCTGGGCTACCCTTTCTTTAACTTCTACGCTTCTCTGCCCTACTACATCGCCGCCCTGTTCAAGCTCTGCGGCTTCGGCTTCATCTGGGCCATCAAGCTGACTCAGTTGTTGGGTTTCGTGGCTGCCGCAGCCTCGATGTATCTTCTGGCCAAACGCTTGTTTAAGCGCGAGGCCAGCGCCATCCTGGCTGCCGTCGCCTACACCTGCGCTCCCTATCACCTGGTCAACGTCTACGTGCGGGGCGATGCCCTATCGGAGTTCTACGCCTTCATCTTCTACCCCCTCATCCTTTGGGCACTACTGCGCCTGCGGGAATCGCTTTCGGCTGTCAACGTCGCCCTGCTTGCTCTTACTTACGGCAGTCTGATCCTGACCCACAACGTCTCGGCCCTCATCTTCAGTGCCTTCATAGTTCTCTACATCCTTCTTCTAACCTCCAAACTACAACCTACAACCTATAACCTCCAACCTCCAACCCCCAAATGGCTTGCCAGCAGTGCAGTCGGCCTGGGCCTGGGCCTGGCCATAAGCGCCTGGTACTGGCTGCCGGCCTTGCTGGAGGGGAAGTATGCGCAATTGGAGCATCAGACCACCGGCTACCTGAATTACAGCAACCACTTCCGCGGCCTGGACCTGGTGCAGCCCTCGCTTCTCTTCGACTATGCCGTCGTCCCAGGGCGGACACCCTTTGCCATGGGACTGGCCCAGGCCGTGCTCACCCTCCTGGGCGCGGCAGCCATCGTCGCCTGGTGGATCAAGCGCCGCCGCCCGGAGGCCCAGAGCGCGTTCTTCCTCGCTGGCCTGGCCCTGGCTACTTTTTTCATCACCCCGCTCTCGCGCCCCCTGTGGGACAACGTGCCCCTCTTGCCCTTCGTGCAATTTCCCTGGCGCTTTCTCTCGGTGCAAGCCTTCTTCGCCAGCCTGGTCATCGGCTACTTGGGGACATGTCGAGGCGTTGGAGTCCCCAACTTGTTGGGGGTACCGTGCAACAAACCCGAACAAGTTCGGGACTCCGGTTTGGGTTTGCCCAGGCCACGTTTGCTGGCCTGCATCGTAGGTGGTGCGGTGTTGGTGGCGGCTGCTATGCTGGGCCTGAAGCCTGAGTACTTGCCCATCGGCGAAGCGGACGTCACCGTGGAGCGGCTGATGCTCTACGAATACTTCACCGCCAACGTCGGCACCACCATCCGCCACGAATACCTGCCCCGCTGGGTGGTGCCTCACCCCTACACCTCCGAGGCGTTGCTGCGCGACGGTGAGAAACCGCCGCCGCTGGTGATGGCTGGAGAGGTCACCACGGCTGAGCTGATTTGGCATAAGCCAGCAGCCGAAGAGTGGGCCCTCGATGTGACCTCACCGCAGGCGTCCTTGGCCTTCCCCACCTACTACTTCCCCGGCTGGCGGGCCTACGTGGACGGCCAGGCCAGGGAAGTGCGGCCCGTCGAGAACCTGGGCTACATCGGCCTCGACCTGGACCAGGGAGAGCACCAGGTCGTCCTGCGCCTGGAACGCACGCCACTGCGAGCGGCGGCTGAAGCGGTATCGCTGGTGGCTGTCTTGGCCGTCATCGTGCTCTTGATCGCCGGAGGGAAGTTGACCAGGCAACGAGGCGACGAGGCGACGAGGCGACGAGGCTCTTTCTTCATTGTCACCTCATTACTCGTTGCCTCATTACTTACGGGAGTCCTCCTGCGCATGAGGCCCGCGCCTGAGAGCGACGTTTCAGACCTGACGATGGACTTTGACCGCCTGCCCTACCTGCATCACAATCCCCAGGGAGTAAACTTTGGCGGGACGGCACGGTTGAAGAATTACGAGCTTTCGGTGGACGAGGTGGAAGCTGGCGACACCATCGAGGTGGTTCTGTACTGGGATGAGGTCAAGAGCGAGGGCCTGGAAGCCAGCGTGAGCCTGACCTCTCCTGCCGACTACCTCTTCCACACCAGCGCGTGCCTGGCTGAGGATAGCATCTCCTTGCGGGATGGGACGACGCATCACCATCTGAAAATACCCGAGGAAGCCGTTCGCGGCCTCTACCTGATCAGCGTGAAGGTGAGGGACGGGGAGGGCGAGATAAGGCCCATTACCGAGAGGGGCGAGACCCTGGGCACTACCTATCTGCGCCCCCTGCGCGTTGGCAGCCAGCGCTGGGCCACGGGCGACGAGCCGACGCTGGCGACTTTCGGGCCGGGCATCGTCCTTAGCGATGTAGAGACCGAGCAGAAAACGCCCGAAGCATTGGAGACCAGGCTGACCTGGCGAGTCGTTGAACCAGTGGCCGCCAACTACGGCCTGGCCCTGCGCCTGCGCGACGGGGATGGCCAAACCCTGGCCTCCCTGGACACTCAACCTCACTACGGCCTGTATCCCACCAGCATGTGGCAGGAGGGAGAGCTGATTGACGATGGCTACGTCCTGCCCCTGCCTGAGGGCACCCCGCCTGGCGACGACTATGCGCTGGAGGTCATTCTCTACGAAGTGGCCTCGCTGGCCCCCATTGGCACGGCGCAGATACCTAATGTGGCCCTGACGAAGCCCACTATCAAGGCCACCTATCCTGTGCTCCAGGAGTTTGATCAGTTGGCCCTGGTCGAATTGAGTCCGGTGACGGCGCAGATAGAGCAGGGGCAACCCTTGTTTGTGAAAGCCAAATGGGCCGCCATTGAGCACCCCGCCCGCGATTACGCCTGCCGCCTATCTCTGAGAGATAAAAGTGGGACGACCATCCAGTCGCAGACCGAACCGATAGCCAGGAGCTATGCGACCTCCCTCTGGCCGACCAACGCCATCGTGGCCAGCCGCTATCAGATGACTCTCGATCCCCTGCTGCCTGCGGGGCACTACGACCTAGTTATCGCTGTGGACGACGCTCAGACGGGCGAGGGCTTCGGGGAATTCGTTCTCCCGCTGAGCGTTGAGATCGAGGGGAGGGAGCGCAGCTACGCCACCCCGACCATGCAGGTTAAGCTGGACGTGAGTTTCGGTGGTCAGATATGCCTTTTGGGCTACGATCTAAGTCGTGAGGAAGGGGAACTGCGGCTGGAGTTGCACTGGCAAGCGCGGCAGCAAATGGAGGGAGATTACAGGGTCTTCGTCCACCTGTTCGATCCTGCCACGGAGGAGATCGTGGCCCAGGACGATGCCATGCCTCGGCAGAACCAATATCCCACTTCCTGGTGGGCTGGGGGCGAGGTAGTCAGCGATGAGATTATCCTCTCCCTGAAGGATGCGCCTCCAGGGCGCTACCGCCTGGCCCTGGGCGTCTATGATCCTCAGACCAGGGATCGCCTGGCAGCCGTCGGCCCCGACGGCGCCCCTGTCGCCGACAACCGCGTCATCCTGGATGAGGAGGTGCGAATTTGAGGCCTCTGCGACTCTTGACCATATTGGCGATGATGACGACGGTGTTAGCGATCGCTTCCACTCCTTCATCGGCAGTCGAACCGGGGGATGTGCTGATAAACGAAGTTGCATTCGCGGAATCGAACGATTGGGTCGAGTTCTATGTGCTGCAAGCTGCAAACTACGAGGGCCTCAGGGTCTACGAAGGGACCAGTCTGGTAAAAGAGTTTCCCAAGATCACGGCTTCGGCCGGCGACTACATCGTCTTGCACTTTAGGGATTCGGCGAGTGATGAGAACGATGCTATCGGCGAGGGAGACAACGACTGTTGGGATATTTATACGACCGATACTGGACTAACGGGGACGGACAACATAGTGCAGATCAAGGATCCGTCGGGTGATCGTGTGGATGTGGTCATCTGGGCCGATGATAATGGTAAATTTACGGGCAGCCAAACAGAGGCCAATGGCGCGGTTTCCGAGGAACATTGGGATGCTGGCTCAGACTTTTCGAGCACTCGCGATAGCGACGCCTGGACGGACAGCGACGACGTCGAGGCAGGCAAGTCAATAGGCCGGGATGCGTCTTCTACTGACACCAACGCCAGAGCCGACTGGCATTTGTTCACCAGCCAGACTCCAGGCGCGGCCAATCCGACCATGGGTACTCCTGGGGATGTGCTGATCAACGAGGCGGCGCCTGGCGAGGACAACGATTGGCTGGAGTTCTACAACGCTTCGGAAGAGAGCATCAACATCCAGTACTGGCTCGCCAAGGAACGAAGCACGATAGTGAAGACTTTTCCTGCCTATACGATAGCTCCGGGCGAGTACATCGTCCTCCACTTCGATGGTGATCCGGACAGTGACGAAACCGAGGTAGATGACAACAGCAATGGTTATCGCGATTTCTACGCCGCCGACAGTGGCCTCATAGGCACGGACAACGTGATCATCTTAGAAGACGGGGCCAGCACCATGATAGATGCCCTGGCCTTTGCCAACAACGATGAGACGTGGGCGAATCCTCAACAAAGTGCATTCAATGACATAGTCAAGGCAGGTCATTGGGTGGGTACGGTAGACGGTGGGGCAACAGTAAATCAGCCTGAAAGCGCCGATTGGAGCGAGGGAGGTGAAGGCAAGTCCCTGGGCAGAGACAGCTCCTCCACCGACACCAATGCCAAAGCCGACTGGCATTTGTTTACCAGTCACACTCCCGGCGAAGCCAATCCTGTCCTGGGCAAGCCCGGCGATATCCTGATCAATGAGGTGGCGCCCAGCGATGACGAGGATTGGATCGAGTTCCGCAATATGTCAGGCACGGGCATCAACATCCAGTACTGGCTCGTGAGGGAAAGAAGCACGGTGGTGAAGACTTTTCCAGCCTACACGGTGGGGCCTGGGGAGTACTTCGCCCTGAACTTCGAGGGCGATCCAGCCGATGACGAAATCGCAGGGGATACCAACGGGAATGGGTATCGTGACTTCTACGCCGCCGACAGCGGTCTCACGGGCACAGACAACGTGATCGTCCTGGAGGACGGGGCCAGCACCATGATTGACGCCCTGGCCTTTGCCAATAACGACGGGTCGTGGGCGGATGCCCAACAGACGGCCTTCAACAACATAGTCGAAGCTGGCCACTGGGAAGGCACAGTGGATGGGGGAGCGGCGGCAAACGAGCCTGAGTGCGCCGATTGGAGCGGTGGGGCCAAAGGTAAGTCTTTGGGTAGAGATGCGAGCTCCAAAGATATGGGCGGTAAGAACGACTGGTATCTGGCACTCTCAACCAAAGGCCAGATCAATCCAGGCTGGCCCCACTCCGTGACCGTAACGGCGGACCTCGCCAGCATCCCTGCGGACGGCACCTCCGGTTCTACCATCAGGGCTGAGGTCAGGGACATCAACGACAAACCCGTGGCCGACGGGACGCCGGTCGTTTTTGCCACCGACCTGGGCACTCTGAGTTCTACCACTGCCGAAACCGTTGCTGGAGTGGCCACGGTGACTCTGAGTTCCGGTACTGTGCCCGGGAAGGCCAGGGTGACGGCCAGGTCCCTCAGAGCTTCTAGCCAGGTCAGCGTCCAGCTCACTTTCATACCTACCCAAATCGGTGCGCGCGTCCAGTTGCCTGCTATTGACAACGAGGACGGCTGGGAGACCCTGATCCAGGTGCAGAACGCGGGCGACGAAGACAGCGGGGCGATCGTGTTCTTCTGGGGGGAATACTCAGGCCAGTGTCCGGACAACGATCCGGGTCCGCTAGGGGCTGCCTGCATGATGGTTCCTGAGAGCGCTGCCTGGACCTTGAAGGCTCAGATTCCTGACCAATCAAGGTCAGCCATAGTCTACTCGGTGAATAAGGACCGCTTTGACAGGGCCTGTGAAAAAGCTGCTCGTGCTGTGGGCGATAGCAGCAAGTGGAAGAAATGGGAGGATGATTATCAGGCCACTGGCGAGCCAGTGGCGGTGATAGTCCAGCGCCACGGGCCTGACGACTATGACACCGTGGTTTCGAGTGCCTACCCTGGCATCTCGGAGGACATGGAAGGGAGTGGGCTTCCCTATCAGTATTTCGCACCCTACGCCATGAGTCGGTATTACGGCCTGGATACAGAGATGATCGTCCAGAACTCCGGCCAGAAGTGCACCTCCGTGTGGCTTTACTATCAAAAGCAGGACGGGAATTGCAGCTTCAGCCAGGCGGAGCACATCGAGCAGTTAGCGCCGGGGGAATCCGTGCGGAAGAGGGTGCCAGAGGTGCTGGGTGTCGGCTGGCTGGGCTCGGTCTACGTCACGGCCAACGAGCCTCTGGGCATCATCGTGGATCAGGCCAGCTTCCTGCCGTCGGAGGATCGGGGAGTGCTGCTGACCTATAAAGCCCGGCCCTACCAGCTCATCACGGACACGCTCTTTTACGCCGACCTGGTCTGGCGCGAATTGAGCGGCTGGGAGGCCAGCATTCAGGTGCAGAACCTGACTCAGGAATCCCTGCCCACCTTCGTGACCGTCGAGTTCTTCGACCACAGCGGCGATTCTATCCTTTTCCTGGGCGATTGGGTGTGTCCTGCCGGAGGGGCCACCTTCTACCTGCCGGCCATCGCTGGCCTGGGGGTCGAATACGCCGGGGCAGCGGTGATCCAGTCGCACCGCCAGGTGGGCTATCCTGGCGGTGAGGGGACCGATGGTCAGCCCATCTTCGCGGTGGTTGATCTCAAGAAAGCCGGGCTGGACGCCCAAGGGGGGAGCTACAATGCTCAGGCGGAAAGCGAAAAGATGGGGGCCAGCGCCATCGTGCTTCCCTTTTTAGCCAGGGACTACCAGGGTGTGACCTCTCTGATCGCCGTCCGCAATAGTTCCAACTGCAACGACATCAAGCTCAAGCTGGAGGTAAGAGATGAGACAGGCGCCGTCGTTAGCTTGGTGGACGGTTTCTGGCTGCGCGCTGGGCATGTCGAGCTCATAGACCTGGCCAACGCAGGCAGCGTAGCGTCTGGCTTCGCTGGCGCGGGGATAGCAGAGGTCACCGACGTGCAACAATTGTGCGACACCGCTGGCGATGGGGATGTGGATCAGTCGCCAACCATGCCTTCTGTGGTAGTAGTGAACACGGGCGCTGGCCCTGGGGACGTCACCTGGGTATACGAGGGCATCCCCGCGCGGTAAGGTGACCACGCCCAGGCTAGTGGCGGGTTTCGAAAGCACGCCCTCACCCACCAGGGGTTAGCTTCAATAAGTCCCAGTCGGGCTGTTTCGCTGCCCTCTTCCTGCCATTCTCGCCCAACCTTCGTGCCAGCTCCTCATCCTTTAGAACTCTCACGATGGTATCAGCGATTTCATTGACATCTAGTGGATCAACCAACAACCCCGTCACCCCATCCTCCACAGCCTCCCCGACCCCGCCGCCCCGCCCGGCCACCACTGGCTTACCGCAAGCCCCAGCTTCGAGATAAGCCACACCAAACCGTTCTATCTCTCTACCGTGTGGAAGCGGGCGGCTGACCATAACAAACACGTCGCAAGTCTGGTAGTAGCGAGGCAAATCATTGGATAGATGATCAATGGCGCCAACAAACACCACGTGGTCGCTCACCCCCAACGCTTCTGCCAAGTGCTCCAGTTCTGCTCGAAGCGGCCCATCGCCAATAACTAAGTAGGCGGTGTTAGGAATCGCCTCGAGGACCTTAGGCAGCGCCCTGATCACCGTGTCTATGCCTTTAACCCGCACCAGTCGGGCCACTGTTAAGATCACCCATTTGCTTTCTAGACTGTGTTTCTGCGTAATGGCTGAGGGGGCAATGTCAGCTCTGAAGTGTTGGGCATCAACAGGCGGATTCAGCACGCGGATCTTGTCGGAAGGGGCACCAAGAGCCAACAGTGCTCCCCTAGTGTTCTGGCTATTGGCGATCACTAAGTGGGCTCCAGCCAGCACTCGCGATAGGAAGAGTTTGGCCAAAGGGTAACGTTGTGGACGCGAGAGATCATTGCCATGAGACCACATGATATATGGAACACCATACAACGACTTGAAGATCATGCCGATCAACCCGAAGGGCAACGGCTGCCAGCACTCGATCACGTCGAACCGTTCCCGCCGATGGAGCCTTAGCGCATGCAGAAGGGCAAACACAAACTGCAGAACCCGCTTGATCCCAGGCACGTTTTGCAGTGCGGCGCTCCAGCGGCAGATTCGGACCGGCTGTCTCTGATCGAATGCCTGCCACCCCATCGTCTTGGGAGCCAGGACGACAAGGTGATTTACGTCAGCATGGAGACAGCGCTGGTAGGCGAAGCTCTGCATGCCTCCAATGTCCGGCGGGAAGGCCAACGTGATCAGTAGTGTTTTTGCCATGTTACCCCCACGGCAACTCCCCACCCGTGCTGCATTTGGGCTTCATCGGGTAGGAAACTACAGACAACTCTAACAAAGTCAAGCTTATTCGATGTATCAATCGTCAGGTTCGAGCACTCGATAAACAACTATCTTCGGGCTGGTATCGCTCTCGTAGAGAGGAATGAAACTGTCCGGCACCAGGATATTGGCAGGATCGAGCAAATATCTGAACTGGCTGAACTCAATGGCAGCATATCTCTCATCGTAGACGAAATACCGTGGCTGTGCTCTTGCCACGATTTTCTCTAACTCCTCTGGCATAGCAGTGTGCAAAGAAAAGCTCGTGAAGGCTATCCAGGTATTCTCAGAGAAATAGGGAATATGAGGTTTCGCTGCCATGACCCTAGTGCCACGGTCTCCAGAGTCCGCTATTCGTGCAGCAGCGTCACGGTACTCGGCTGCTTCATCACTAAAGTATCGTGGGATGGATATAGTGGTCACCGCGAGACCAAGGACAAGCATTAAGCTAAGCGAGATCTTCCTCAGCGAGATTCTAGCTAGCAGTTTATTGATGTGTGCTCCAAAGCACTCGTCAATACCTAACCTCTCCGGGATCAACGCTGACAACAAAAAGTACACAGAGCACACCGTGAAAAAAGGTATGAGGGGTAGCACAAATCGCTCCTCGATCCACACCAGGGAGGTTAAAAGGGAATGAATGAAAACGACAACAAAGGCCGTGACGAGTGGCCTTCTGATGTCCCTGGCTATCAAAATCAAACCAGGAACAAAGAAGAAACTGGTCAAGATGGATCCCTTATCGACGTTTACAAAGAACCTCAGCAAGTCAAATGCATTTCCGGCCCACGTCTTCAAAAACAGAGTCGGATTGGAAAGAACAACGCTCATCAAAGAGGGGAACTCCTCCGCAGATGGGAAGACAGTCCAGCTTCGCGTGTGTTGATACATCGCGAAAGCGACGTTGAGATAGCTCAGGCTATGAAAGGGGTTCCCAAAGCGACGATATGAAGCTAGTAGCCATGGGGTGCTTACCACAAGAAAAGCGAGAAGGAAAATGCCTGCTTTGGCGAGATTCGAGGACCGATGGCTGCGCACCAAAGAGAGAACAAAGACAGCGATCGGAATCGACAGGTACACATGGCGAGTCAAATATGCTAACCCTGCTAAAGCACCTGCTATCACCCAGAAGAGGAGCCTTTCATCTTTGACAAGGAAGTACAAGGCAGACATGAAAAGACAAGCTGCCAGCATGTCACTGAGGATGGTCACAGAGAACCGAACTACGGTGGCATTCGTGGCGAGGAAGACCAGCGTCCATAGCGCAATCTTGCGGTCGAATAACACTTCAGTTGTCCGAAACGATGCTAACAGAAAGACAAGGCCTGCAATTAAAGATATTAGCTTTGCAGCGAGAAAAGCATCTTTCACAAGTAACATCATCAATGCCACGGCCGTAGAGTATCCTGGGCCGTGGAAATCATGGTAGTATCCCTTGCCTGCCAGGATGGACTCTGCCCCCATCATGTAGCTAATGCCATCGGTCTCTCCCCGCGCCAGTGGAGTCGAGTGGCGGACCAGCAGAAAGGATGTGCCGATGAAGAAAGCGCCAAATATCAGCAGAATAGCAAGGGACTGTCCTTGCCATATGCGTCTATCGCTAACACTCCAACGCGCTAAGGACTCCAAGTATCACCCTCCATACAGGGTCAGCACCGTGGTAAGTTTCAGGACCTGGTTGCCCCCACGTTAGCGGGTCACAAATGCTGTCGAATCTTCTCACTCATCTGCCCCAGTAAGACGGGCCAGTCGTAGTTGCGAGCCACCCCGATCCGTGCTTGGCGTGCTGCCGCTCCATCTTCCTGTAAGGCGGCTTGAATCTGCTCGACAAAGTCTTCCTTGGAGCAGGCAATCCGAATGACATCGCGCAGCGGGCGAACTTCTGGCATGTCAGTCGAGACCACCGGCCTGCCAGCGGCCAGGTATTCATATACCTTCAAGGGGTTGGCTGTCACAGCGATTGGCTCGCTAACTTTGAAGGGACTGAGACAGACGTCGAAGGCTCTAAGATAGTGAGGTAGCAACGTCCAATCTTTCTTACCCACAAAGTGGACATTAGAGAGGTGTTGCAACCGGCCGATATCCACCCCTGCTCGTAGGGGGCCGATCATTACGATGGACCAATCGGGCCTGGCCTGAGCTACGAACTCGATGAGGTCCAAGTCAATCCAATATGCGATAGCGCCCACAAAGCCCAGGATCGGCCTGGCCAGGTTCCTGATATCTTCAGGAATAGCCAGGTCTGCCGTCCAAGCTCGGCTAAAGTGAAAGAAATCCACGCCATTAGGGGCCAGGTAGGTATAGGGATTGAATGCACGCTTGCGATCTAATAAGCCACGAGCTGTAACGAACACTAAATCGGCTCGTCGCATGAGGCGGATCTCCAAACTCCGGATAAGATTTTTGCTGACTAGTGGATTTGCTGTTCGTTCGTCGGTACAGTCATAGACCACTGCCTTCTCGCCCAGCTTACCGACCAGGTGGATGGAATAGGGAGAATATGTCCAAAGAATAGGATCCCCAAACTCTAGTTTCTCTAACCAGTTGTTGATGATGCGCCGAAGAATGCTTTGATTGATTCTACATACGAGGTCGCTTCTACTCGCGAACGGTAAAAGCATGGGCGGAGTAAGAACATGGAGCCCTTCTTTCACTTTCGTGACCTTCGTATTAAAGCCTGCCCGAAGGACACGGTACTCTGGAAACAGAATCGCTGTTACTATTGATGGAATAGGCTCAACAAACAACACCTGATTGCCGTTATCGGCTAGCAAGCTCATTAGCGGCTGGATCCTTGACCATAAGGTGTCCCAACCATGGAGGGAGATACAAATGATATTCTCTTCCTCGAGGATCTCTGAGCAGTCCAGACCTGGTTCTAGCACGCAACTTGACGAGTTGTCTATTGAAGTTATAGTCGTCATGGATGATTCCTGGCCCTTATCGTTCTTCGGCTGACTCCAGCATCTCGCAGATCAACTGAACGTTCCATAGAGCTTTCTGTTTCAATCGGATCACCCGCTTTTGAATTTCACGTCGTATCTGGTCCCTATGTAGCCATACACTCTTGACCAGGGACAAGCAACGCTCAACATGTAGATCCTCTATGTTGATTGCGTACTTCTCCTGGTTGATGCTGGACAGGAAGCCTATGATCTTTGGATCATAGGCTATACCTATCACAGGGACGTTCATAGTCGCAGCCAGGATGAGCGAATGGAGTCTCATCCCAATGACGAGGTCCATCCCTCCCAGCAAGGTCATCATCTCTTGGGGAGCACATCTCTCGCTGAGTAGATATGTCTTATCCGAGGATTTCATCAATGCTAACACACCCTCACAGAGGGGAACATCTCTTGCCCTGTCGCCAAAATGCATAGGTATGAAAACAATCCTAGCACCCAATTGATCAATCAGTGCATCTGCTGTCTGTGCCAGTGTCATCTGGAAATGAGATTCCTTCTCATGTGCGAGTTTCTGATCTTTCACAGTGTATGGAAACCACGGACGCAATGAAATGCCGATCAGAGGATATTCCTCTGATCGGCGAAAAACCCTCACGGGAACTGATCGCATGTTCACGACAGGTGCTGGGGAGAGCAAAACACTAGGATCAGCCGTAACTTCGATGTCGGGGGATCGTATTCCTATTCGCTGGAGAAGCTCTTTGGAATTCTGATCCCTTACAGTGATCAGCTCAGTTCTGCTGAGAACGGCCTGGGTCAGCAAGATTCCTAACTTCCGTCGGATAGGCCCAACACCCAGGGCGTATAACGCTACAGGTGTCCCCAGGGCTTTTGCCAGCACAACTTCCAGCAACCAGGGGTACAAGGCGCCCCGATAGTCATGTAACAAGCCACCGCCACCCAGGATGAAAAGGTCAGCATGTCTAAGTGCGGCAATAGCTTGACGTGTTTCCTTGCGCGACGCAATCAGTGTGGGCAAGCTCTGCAAATCTAGAGGAAAGGGAGGATGATGAAACGAGTCAACGCAGTGCTCTGACCGAGTGTTTGCAGGGTCACCAGAAAACACTGTTATGTCCAGGTCAGGCATCAGGTTCCTGAGAGATTGCAGTATTGAAGCTAGAATAGCTTCGTCCCCCAGGTTGCCGTTACCGTACCAACCAGAGAGCACTAGTCTAGCCATCGCAGTGGGCTATGCCAATTCCCGATACAGGTCCAGCAAGGCTGGAATATAGTGTTCCATCGTATATTGTTTGGGATCGTCCAACGAGTACTGCTGAGCCAACCCCTCTTCCAACTCACTGATGTCTCGTAGGACAAATCCGCAACCCTTTGTTTGAACGAAGTCAGCCATGGAGTGATATGGGCCAACAATGACTGGCAGACCACTGGCCAGGTAGTCAAAGAATTTGCAGGGAATATTCACCTGAAAGAATTCTTCCTTAGCTCCTTTGTACCAGAGTACCAACCCATAATCGTATTGCGTCAGTTCCTGCAAAAGTGCACGATAGGGCAGTGGTTCATGATAATGCATGTATGGATGCTCACTGCCTGCAGGACGAAGAATACACTCTACAGACTTGGTGGGTAGTGCATACAGGTGCACATGAACATGATGGTTGGCGAGTTCTTCCAACTGCTCGAGTTCGGGTTGGTTGATATGTCCCTCGAAGACGGTATGGACTTCCTGATCTTGTCCAGAGAGCTTAGGAAGTTGCTGTTCTGGAAGGTCGACTTGTGGTACTCCGTGCGGGACCACAAGAGTCCCCCCCTTTATCTTGTAGCGCTGCCGGGCCGCATCGAGCAAATGCGCGGAGTTGAAAACTAAGCCATGGCTGTTCTCAAGGGCGAATTCTTCATATCGCAAGCGCCTAAGATGATTATAGAACTTCCACGGACTGAACACACGGGTCTTCGGATCTTGGTAGTGGCGGGGGAATATTGAATACAAGTCAGAGACATCGTGGACAACGGGGCGATTCGTATACTTAAGGGCATAGTAGGCTAAATAGTCGTAGTTATAAGTATGTATGATGTCCACTTTAAGCGCATCGACCATCTCTGCAAGCCGGCGTCCAGCAGATTTTTCGCTTAAGAAGTAGTAGTATATCTTGTCTCTGAGTGTTGCTCTAGGTCTTGCACGCCAAATGTGCACAGGTTCAAACCGGTGACCGAGGCTCTCAAATACGCGATTGTAGTCTGATGTTTCCACCACCACGGTGACTTGGATGTGGGGATCAAATCCCGTTAAGGCTGTATTTATCCGATAGTCTCGATCACCTGGCAGCGCCTGTAAGCTCATGATCTTTAGAGCCATTATCCTTCCTCCTCTTAATGTAGTTCGGCTGCCGATGGTTATCTCGCCAGGAAAGCCGAACTCACAGGTCTGTGATCCCCCGCCTCACAGTGCCCTATGTCTTTGTTCAAGTATTATTATTTCCTCATAGGTTCCTAAATCGGCATAAGTTCCATCTGCGATGACTTTCCCCCGAAACTGCAAGCCTGCTTTGATGGCGGTGTTCATCACCTGAGCAAAGTCGGTTATGCCTCGCTCCACAACACACATGTGAAGATACTCTGTGAACTTTGGCCGCCAGACAATGAGTCCCCACATATACTTAAGAGTCGTCTGGGCCGGCTTGTCCACAATCTGCAACACGAGATCGTAATCGCCTAAGCGAACCATGCCAAACTTCTCAGGCTGATCAGTCGGATAGAGACCCAGAATGACATCGTCGTCTGCCCGACCTGCCTCGAGGACTCGACGAAACACATCTTTCGGCGTCATGATTGTGTCCGCCATGCCGAAACAGACCGTCTTGCCTCGCACCAGGCGATAAGCCGCGTTGAGGGCATGTACCAAGCCAGGTGAGGTGGAGCGGCTCTCCTCTTCGCGTTGTTCTTGTACCACGTAGCTGATGTGGCATCCAAAGCGGCTGCCGTCTCCAAAGTAACCAATAAGTTGGTGTTTGGTCTCGTTGATCACGAACACGATGTGTTGCACTCCGGCTGTCGTCAGATTCTCCAGCACGAACTGCGCTACCGGCTTGTAACGGTTGTCGCGGATGATGGGATACAACTCCTTTGGATACGGCAACCCCAGGCGCAACCCCTTGCCTGCGGCCGGGATCAGGCCAATCAGTTCTTCATTGAATTCCTTAATTGCTAAAAGCTCTCCGGTAAACTCCGAGTGCAACTCGCAAGCCTCTCCAATACAATCATCAAAATAACAGAACACCCTGGGCAGAAAAAACTTGTCGGAGTATCGGAACTCCTGATAAGACTGTCACCGTTCACGAGAGAGATATCGCGAGGGGGGTATCACCTCACAGACATCATCCTCTCTCATGATAATCAAGCAGCGCCGACACGATTCTTTCACTCGCTTTTCCGTCCCCGTAGGGATTTGTCGCTGTAGCCATACGCTGGTAAGCTGAGATATCTTCAAGCAAGCGGATCGTTTGCTCAACGATGGCCCCTTGATCTGTTCCCACTACTCTCACTGTGCCAGCCTCTATGGCTTCAGGTCTTTCTGAAATCCCACGGAGTACGAGAACAGGTTTGCCAAGGCTTGGTGCCTCCTCCTGCAGACCTCCCGAGTCCGTCAGAACCAGATAGCTATGCTTCATGAGATTGACGAAAGAGAGGTAGTCTAACGGTTCAATCAGCGAGATATTGCTTACACTACTCAGCATCTGATACACGGTCTCTCGCACATTGGGGTTAGGATGGACGAGGAAAACAACGTGAACTTCTGAGGGATAGGCACTTGCAATTGTCAGCAGTGCCCGGCAGATGTTCTCTAGAGGAACTCCAAAGTTCTCTCGACGGTGGGCTGTTACTAAAATGACCTTCTTGTCAAGTGGTATTCTCTTGAGGTCTATGTGATCAAAAGTGAAAGGTTGTTCAAGTGTGTATAATAGAGCATCAATGACGGTGTTGCCCGTGACCTTTATGCAATCTGGCTGGATACCCTCTCGAAGCATGTTCTGCCGGGCCGTCTCGGTGGGGGCGAAATGCAAGTCACATGCGGCATCAACGATCTTACGGTTGATCTCCTCAGGGTAAGGCCGAAACCTGTCCCACGTTCTGAGCCCTGCTTCAATATGGGCGACCTTTACCTTCTGATAGAATGCTGTCAAGGTTGCCGCCATCGTTGTCGTCGTATCCCCCTGTACCAAAAGCCAGTTCGGTGCCTCGCGCTGGATCACAGGTTCCAATCGGATCAAGACATTCGCTGTGATCTGCCCCAGGCTCTGTCGTTCTTCCATGATGTCAAGATCATAGTGAGCCTTAACCCCAAAAGTGTCTAACACCTGATCTAGTATTGCACGGTGCTGGGCTGTCACACACACTTTGACTTCAAAGTCGCGAGGACGTTTCGATAGCGCCCTCAACACCGGCGCCATTTTGATCGCTTCTGGACGAGTGCCAAACACGACGAGAATCTTCTGCATCTTTCGCTTGATTACTAGCTTCTGCTTGGGTCTAACGGAGAATAGGATTGGTCTATGAATTGTCTCATCCAAAGCTCGAGGTTTATCCAACGCCACACGTACCTGCTGATGTTCATATTACCCTGTAGGTAGCTATCCACCTCTCTCACGACCTCCGCAGGATCAACATACGGACGCTCCTGAAACCTTTGAGAAGTGAGTATCTCTGTAATTAGAGATCTCAATTCGTTCCTTAGCCAACTGTCAAAGCGTGGATAGAAGCCCATTTTATCAGGTCGGGTCCTTATAACTTGTGGTAGAATGCCTTTCATCGCTTTTCGTAGCACATACTTGGTTACACCTTTACGTATTTTCTGTTCTCGGGGAATAGAGAACAGAAACTCAACGAGTCGGTAATCGAGAAAAGGTGCTCGTGATTCCACGGAATGGGCCATGGAACTCTTGTCGGCAAGCCGTAGTAGTGCCGGCAAACCGTTCAGCACGAATCGCTCGTATGATTGCCGTTCGAAACGTGTCGAAGAGTGTTGATACTGGAAGATTTCTCGACGGCCAACTTGGGCAGCAAACTCTGGTCGAAGCCAAGATGCACTTCGATCTTCAGAGCCCAGGCGGCGCCGGGCGTGGCTGACCACACTTCGATAAGCCCAGCGTGGCAAGCGAGTAGCCAAATAGAGCGTTTTGCTCTTAGGGATGCCATACACCTTCGGATTGTAGACTAGATTGAAGGCAACGAGCTCTTCGAAGAGCCTCCTTGGCTGAAATTCACTCAACAAATCCATCAACAAATCTAAAATATAGTCGCGATAGTATCCGGCAAGAAGCTCATCGCCGCCTTGACCGTCAAGTGTCACCTTTATACCCGTCTGGTGTATCAGCTTGAAAACACACCATTGGGCATAAGCACCAATAAAGTCAAAGGGTTCTTCCTGATGCCACATCAGGTCATCCAGCTCTTGCGCAAAAGCCTCCGCCGTCGGCGATATCCAATGTGCCTCTGCCGCTATTCTTTCTGCTACTTCCAGCGCAAACCGGCTCTCATCATACTCTTCAAAGCGAGCAGTGAAGACCTTCTGGAGATTTCCCTCTCTTGCTGCTCTACTTTGTTCGCGCTTCACTCTGTTCACAACGCAAGCGATGGACGAAGAATCCAGGCCTCCGCTAAGGCAGATACTCACTGGGACATCGCTAATGAGCCGCAAGCGGATACTATCCTCGAATAGCCCATAGAAGCGCTGCGCATATTCGTCGTCAGAGAGCAGTTCAAGGGGTTCTTGTTTCTCTCGTATGTCATAATAACATTGAACAGTAGGTGCTCCTGCTCCCTCCGATATGCTTAGCCAGTGTCCTCCCCGAAGGCGTTTGATTCCCTGGAAGAAAGTATTATCACTATGATCTACCCAGCCATGTACAAGGTAATCGTATATGATCTCATCGTTGGGAATTCGGCCTACCACACCTGAACCCAAGATGGCTTTGATCTCTGAGGCAAAAGCAAAGATATCCCTATCGTAGAAATAGTAAAAGGGTTTAATCCCGAATCTATCACAGGCACAGAACAAGAGACGGTGTCTGGCATCCCAGATACCGAATGCCCACATCCCGTTGAATTTATGAATACACGGGGGACCCCATTCCTGGTAGGCGTGAAGGACGACCTCGGTGTCTGTGTTCGAGACAAAGCGATACCCTCTGGATTGTAGTTCCTTCCTGATCTCTTGATAATTGTAGATTTCCCCATTATGGACAATCCATACGGTACCATCGTCATTGCACATGGGCTGGTGACCAGCGGGAGATAGATCCAGAATAGAGAGTCGCCTAGCCGTCATACCGAGACGGTACACACTGGGGCATCCGAGCCAACTTTGGATGAACTGCGTAGGCGCATACTTGAACTCATGTTGAAATATATCTTCAGTTGTGTCATCTCCCGCCAGTGCGACACTCCGCCCTGAGCTAGGATCAATAAAGACATAGCCTTCGTCGTCTGGTCCCCGATGGCGAACCAAATCGGCCATTTTTTTGACCTGACCGTATCCTGCAGGGTCCGTCTGACTAAGAACCCCAGCTATTCCACACATAAACCCTCTTACCTCTCAAATCGCCCTCGAACGAGAGCGCGCAGGTATCGGCGATCATCGTGATCGAACCAGTACAAAACAAGAGCCATAAATAGACCAAGAAAGACTGCATTCCTTGCAAGGATAAATACTATTGATCCCGGCCGAATGAAGAGTGACAGTAAGACAGCTAGAGAGACAGTAGCCAATAGTCCAATGCTTTCCCGATCCAATTTCAGGCCGGCTATGCGGTTAACAAACCAAACCTGTAGCACGGTGATACACCCCAAGTTGAGGACTTTGCCGATAGCTGCCCCCTCCATACCTAAGGGGCCGATCAACATTAGTGAGGTAGCAATCTGAAGGAGAGAGCCGATCACACCACTGACCAGCCCAAGTTCAACCCGTCCTGTAGCAACGATGAAACTACTATTTATAGTCGAGATACCTGAGAGCACAAAGGAGCAGGCTAGAAGTACCAGAATGTTCTCGGCCTGGGCGTACTCAGTTCCAAATAGACTCAGTATTTCGTGCGAGAATAGAATAATTATGAGTGCAATGACGCTGGTTGCTAACGTATTATACCTGATCATGCGATGGTATGTCAACTGAATTTGATGCTGCTGGTCATTAGCTAGCAAGTGTGAAAACAATGGCAGAATTGACCGTGTCAACAAGGTCGGCACCCACCGTACAAACTCTGTGGTTGTCAACGATGCGCGGTAAATACCCAACTGGCCTATTTCGAACTGGCTGAAGATCAAGGCTTGATCGAAATTGTCCAGGATTGTAACCACAATCATAGATAGATTGATCATCAGGCCAAAAGACCAGAACCCTGAGGGCAGAAACAAGCCTACGTGAAGGGGTTCGATCTTGATAAACCGCGCATAGATATGATAGGCCGCCAGCAGCAGTGACACCAACTGAGCCGCGCAAAAGATCAGGAGGATGACTTCACCTAGCTGCTTATCAGGTATATAACGCTGGAGGGCAAAAAGTGTTGAGAAGCCAGCTAGGCTGATAATTGGTACAAGTTTGCCAGCAATTGTCATCCACTTAATTTCCATTCGGGCTTGAAGTATCGCCCGGGAAAGATTGGTAAGCAAGATAAGCGGTACGAACAGCAGCAGATAACGTACCGTGCCAGGATCGAGAGGACGGCCAACGACGAAGGAAAGTAAGGCTGGTTTGATACCGATAGCAATCAGGAGCGGCGCCACTATTCCACAAGCCAACAGCCCATAGGTCAGCACAAAGGAAACTCTTCGGTTGGCCGGTACGCTGGGCAGGAACCTAATTAATGTTTGACTTCCCCCAAACATTAACAGAGTTGTTACGGAACTCGATACCACCAAGAGGCCGTAAAGCCCCAAAGCTTTCGGCGCAATGCGTCCTAGAAGGAGGCTGTTTAGGTAGGAGAGGGGAAGCGTGAAAACGGACAACATCAGCATCCATCGCGTCCCCAGGATAAAGCTGCTAAGAACTTCACGATTCTGCACAAATTTGTCTTGATGGCTATTCGCCTCAGAGCTAAACATCTCAAGACACCTCACAGGAAATCACAAGAGATCTTGCCAAACTTGAATCTGCTGAAAAAAGCTCCCGCAGCCGTCCCCGGGTGCGGAAATCGGCCCGAGGCCTGTACTGAGCATAGCCGAAGGGACGGGCCTCAGAGCAGGCTTTTTTTCAGGGGAGTCAAACTTGCTTTCAGAAGTGGTCGTACAGGGGTCGGGCGCCACGGATAGGCACTATCGCACACTATCCCTTCCTTCTCGATACAGTACATATATGCGCTCAACACCAAGCGGAGGTAGAGAGCGATGGTAAGGAATTGTCATGGCAACCTCATAGCCCTCCAGAGAGGTAAAAGTAAAATAGAACAATGGCTCCTTGGTCCACCACCAGGAATCAGCTTTGGTTGTGGCGTTGGCATAGTTGTACCAATAATTTGCCTCATAGCCGCCATCAATGTTAGACGGGTCAACACCCGTTACGGAAACCAGATGCTGCATTCCCGTCCAGCGAGCTTCATTCCAGGCCAGGTAGTCACGGGTTCCCAGCGCACCGAAAGTGCCGTAGCTGAGCAGCAGAACGAATGTCCCTGCGATCGCGCGCCCTTTCCAACGCTCAGTACGCACGGTCAGAAGAAGGAGGGGAATGAGAAGAACCAGCAATGGTATGAGATAGCGATCAAACAATTGCTTGATGAGCAGTCCAACACCAAGGAACCCAAATGTTGCAAACCACAGCATCCACAGTATGTGAGAATCAGGCACTCTTTGCTCTTGGGTCTTCCCCCACCAGCCAGCCACGAGCCGTATACCTTGCCATGACATCACAGAGCCGATCAGGATCGCACTCAAAGATGCCAGGAGTGTTACCAGCCACCAGAAAGACCTCGGAAGCCGGAGTAAAGGCAACTGGTCATCGAACACTGCGTCTTTCAGAGTCAAAGCGCCTACCCCTGCCTCGTGCAAGATATTCCCTGTATACGGCATAACCTTGCCGTGGCCTACCAAATACATGATGAGCACGCCCAATGCCACGAATCCAGTCCATAGGAGCAATAAGCGAGGACGAATGGCTCTCAGCCATTCAGATTTCCTCCTACCAAGCCATAACGGAAGGAGAGGGGCGATGAAAAGGCCCACATACTCCAACGTGACGAATCCATGGTTAAGCACCATGCCCGCCAAGCTGAAGGGGTTCAATAGGATAGATAGGTCGAAGAAGGCTCCGAGGGCACGGGTCGGTCCATGAATTATTCTGAGCCATGCGCTATAGACTGTGAAGGTGACAACAGGGAGTCCGGATGATAGCAATATAAGGCGCCACCTACAACTCTTCCGACTGCCAGAGCCTCCAAAAAGGATGGACAACGCCGCAGCAATAGGTAGTATAACACCGATTTGCCGGATAAGCAAGGAAGCTGCCGCGAAGACTGAGCCGACCAGCACGCTAGCGTAACTGTTGCGGGTCAGTCCTCGCGTATAGCATAACAGAGAGAATAGCAGAAACGCGATAAAGGGCACCTCGGTCATGAAGGTGTAACTCAGGTTAAGGTACACCGGATTCAGGGCGAGAGTCAATGCCCCGCAGAGCGAGAGGACACGGTTGAGGTTGAGCGTGCGAAGGACAAGGTAAAGGGAGCTGGTACTGACCAGACTTAGCACGAGGGTAGTAAGCCGCAACGTTGTAAAAGAGAAGCCGAACAGCTTGCTGACCGCAGCACCGTACACTACCTGGAGGATCAGAGTCGGGGCCACCCAGGGAGACAGTTTGAGCTGTCCGGTCTCGAGAAGCGTTTGGACAGCTTCTGCATATATCACATCGTCGTTGAGGGGAAACTCGTAGAACGGGGAAGCCGACAGTGCAAGTGATAGATAGACCAGCAAAATCAGCATCAGCACAAGAACATCAAGCCAGGCATCCCAGATCGGTCTACTCATCGCACCCCAATTTGCGCCGCTGACAAACGATCAAAATGCTAGGCATAGGACGGTACGCCTTGATGAAATAGCTGCATTAGAGCTTGATACCACGATTGTGGAAGTGCTCGTCTTCACCATAAGTAAAGGGTGCTGGGTAGAACATGATATCGCCCAGCACCCCGTATTTCTGGCTATAGATGGGAGTTATGGACAGGGTTCCGCTGGATTTGGCTGGACGAGGATTGGGTCCACAGTGATAGTTACATTAACACTCCCAGAGCCACACAATACCCGAGTTTTGCTCGGATCTCCATCCCCATCTGGATATGTACTGTTGAACTTATCGTAATCAACCACCTTGATCTTGCTAAAGGGGAAGGACATCAACTGGGTTTCCTGAGCCGTCCCTTCATATTGCGGTGGAATAAAGACCACCCACTTCTCACCACCAACTCCATCGCTGAACACGTGCCCTTCTACCGGCGATGGCCAGGAAATGCTCTCTGTCCGTCCGGCGTCATAGGCATACCCATCTAGTTCGTCCGTCAAGGTCTTGTAAGCCCAATACGATGGCTTCGGCTCATTGGTTTCCGTCAGCAGTCCGTACCCATGGCCACCATAGTCCATCATGGCATACCAGAAGACGGCCTTCAGATCCGCTGCCAGACTCCTCACAAAGAGCACGGGCACGTAGCGAGCCTGCCTCTCAGGCGTACTCAGATGCTCCCATACGATGGTCTCATTAGACTGACGGCCACCCTCCGTGTTCATCAGGGGCACACCTCCCAACCCACAAGCACAGCCCGACAGCTTGTCCCGAACAATCTGATACTTCGTCCTCACCTCCGGAGGGTTGTAGTAATGGCTCACGAACCATCCGTAGGCATGGATGGCCATGACATCAAAGTACTTCTTGCCCCCTGACCGTTGATTGTTTTTGATGTAGCTCAGCACGTTGTCGAAGAAGTCAGGCCCAGGCACCTGATCCAGGGGATCACTGTTGAAACCACAGCACTTCTCGTAGGCCATCCCACCGAAGACCACCTGGACTTCAGGATCCGCCCCGTGAGCAGCATCCCAGGATCGAGCCAGAAGCTGAGCATATTCGTTAGGATTCTCACCGTAACAGAGCCCATAGTGACTCCACCCCTCGGAGGCTTTCTTGTCTACTTCGTTGCCAATCTCCCAATACCTCACAATATAGGAGCCGGCCATGTCGCCAGTACCATCCCCGTCGGAGCGCTCCACCATCGCCGTTATGAACTCTGAGTACGCCTGCAACCCTGTCGAATTCAGCAGTCCGCAGGGTGGCTGGCCAGAGGCCAAAGCCCAGCTAGGTGCACCCCGAATCTCCACCAGGGGATACAGCCCCCGCTGCCTGAGCCCACTGATGCGATTATCGTATGCACTCCAGTTGTAAGCATATCGGCTGGGCTCGATCTGGTCCCAACTGACGATGATCCGGTACCACTCGGCGCCAGCCTGCTTGGCCTTGGTCTCCCGGTCGGCATTGCCCTCACCCAAGGCAACACCATAAACTGTTCCCGGGCAGGGCTCACCCCAGTGAGCGGCCACAAGCATGATGTCAACAATGTCTATATCGTCATCACCATCGAGGTTGTACGGATTGCACCCCGAGTCGGTACTCCGCCAGCAGTTGGCCACGAACATTATGTCTCCAACATCCACTTCGCCACTGCCATTGAAATCCACATCACATGGATCTATGGCAATAGCAGACATTTGCAGCGGCTGACTGGCATTGATAGGAGAACCAAATGCCACATATGTTACCGACAAGATCAACCCCACTGCCATGGTGAAAAGAACGGTGACTTTTTTAATCATGTCATGCCTCCTCTCTAATCTAAGGACAGTTGGACGAGAGCAAGTCTCTTCCCTTACCAATCTGGAATCAAACGCGACTGTGGGCCTATGTGATACGAGATAGAGAAATACAGGCGAATATTGGGCTGTTGCGAGTGACACTCAGGACATCTCTATTGTACTACTGCTCAAGCATATTGTCAATAGAATCACCGTGAAACTTGCGTAAATTCTGGACACCTTCAGTGCTGCTCACGACCGCCCCCAGAGATGCTGATGACTTGCCTTAGAAAAAGACCAAGTAACGTTACATAGATGAGGCCTAGCAGAAAATAAAATCCCCTACTTCCCCAAATAGACGGCTTGTTTCTAACAAGGCGATCCTGTAAAGGGGAAGGTGGTTCTGCCCCAGCCGTATACGTAGCTATGTTCGTTGCCACCCTCGTTACTGTAGCTGTCCATGTCGTCCATGTGACCGGAGTACTGAGAGCTGCAGGAGCAAAAGCATCAAAGGTTGTGTCAATAGAGCTGTATCCAACAACTGATATCCTCGACTCACGGCTTGTAATGACCTTATGACATGGAGTATCGAGGCGAGCATCTACTTTCAATGGCGGGAGCGTGGCTGTGGCAAGAACAGACACTGCTAGCAGCCCAAAACTAGCCAATACGATGATTGTTCTCTTCATCCGAGCACCCTTGCTAAAGGCTGAGCCGCGGCTAGGAATCCGGGCATTTAACCCGAGATATCTTCAACATAGATGGGGTCGAGCGTAATCTGGAGTGTGATTTCGCCATCCCCAGCCGGTCCCAGATCGTCTGGGTCTCCGTCGGTAATTTCCTTGACTGCCCCCGAGATTGGCGTGCCAGAAATGCCCTCATATTTCTCATGCTCCACCCGCCTTATGCGACTGAACGGGAAATTCATCTGCCGGGTTGTGATTCCCCCCTCCTCCTTGTGAGGTGGGAGATAGACCACCCACTTCTCCCTGCCACTGGTGCCCTCGAACACATGACCTTCAATATCCACCGAGCTTGTGTCGGTCACGGTCAGTTCACGCTGATATGTAAAATCTGCCATCTCTTCCGTAAGCGTTTTGTACGCCCAGTAAGCCTTCTTGGGCTCATTGGCTGCCGTCAGTAACCCGTACCCTAGGCCACCATAGTCCATCATGGCATACCAGAAAACAGCCTTCAGATCCGCTGCCAGACTCCTCACAAAGAGAACGGGCACATAGCGGGCCTGGCGCTCCAGGCTGGTCGGCATACCCCATATCACTTCATTATCGGACATGCGGCCACTCTCCGTGTTCATCAGGGGCACGCCCTCCAACCCGCAAGCGCAGCCCACCAGCTTGTCCTGAACAATCTGATACTTCGTCCTCACCTCCGGAGGATCATACCCTCTGTTCCCCAAGAACCACAAGTAGGCGTGGATGTTCATGACGTCAAAGTACTTCTTACCCCCTGATCTCGGATTGTTTTTGATGTAGTCCAGCACGTTGTCCAAGAAGTCAGGCCCAGATACCTGATCCAAGGGGTCGCTGTTGAAATCACAGCAGTTCTCGTAGGCAAGCCCACCGAAGACCACCTGGGCATCAGGATCTGCCCCGTGGGCAGCATCCCAGGAACGAGTCAGAAGCTGAGCATATTCGTTAGGATTCTCGCCATAACAGAGCCCATAGTGACTCCACCCCTGGGAGGCTCTCTTGTCTACTTCATTCCCTATCTCCCAATATCTCACAATATACGACCCACCCATGTCATCAACACCATCCCCATCAGAACGCTCCACGATCGCAGCCATGAATTCTGAGTATGCCTGCAACCCCGTCGAATGCATCAGTCCACAGGGTGGCTGGCCAGAGGCCAGAGCCCAATCAGGTATGCCCCGAATCTCTACCAGGGGATGCAACCCCTGCTGCCTGAGCCCACTGATGAGATTATTGTATGTACCCCAGTTGTAAGTATGAATACCATCCACGGGCTGGTTGGGCTCGATTTGGTTCCAATTGATGATGATCCGGTACCACTCGGCGCCGGCTTGTTTAGCTTTGGTCTCCCGGTCGGCGCTGCCCTCACCCAAGGCAACACCGTAAACCGTCGAGGGTGGCACAGAGGGTTCTGGTGTCGGCGTTGGAGTTGACGTAGGTGTCTCCGTTGGTATTGTTGTCATGGTTGGCGTGTTGGTGGCCGTGGGGGTGTTGATCGCTGTGGACGTCACTGTCGGTGCAGAGGTCTCAGTTGGTGTAGGCGTGATGGTCGGCGTGTTAGTAACCGTAGGTGTGGCTGTTGTCGAGAATCTCTTCATGGCGATGGGGAGGTATACATGTCCCTCACTTGTGAGTTCTTTCGGGGTAGTACTGTCTTTAGGCATTCCTTGCTCTCCTTGTGAGACACCCTGCGCATACTTGGCACCATCCAGGGAACCAAGTGGCTTCAACGATGTGCGCGGTTCAGTAAGGAGATAGGACAGGGCTACCAAGAAGCCCAGACCCACGAGGAGGATAACGATTAGAAGAACAATGATCGAAATTGGACTTAGCAATTGTCGCTGCGTCATGGCAATACACACTATCATGGTGCTTGTGTTGCTCAATAGACCAAGTTAGCAGATACGGTCTCCAAGAAACTGGGCAGAGAAAGATTGAGAAGCAGCAGGGTCAGAAGGGCCCATAGTAGTATGGGATAATGAAAGCCACGAGTGAAGCCAGGTCGAGCAGAATAAGAGACCCGACAATGGCAATGATTCCTGTGTGGCGATACCGACGGGGTATCAATTCCCGGACCCCTAGCATGAAGAGCGTGCTCACCGCCAGTATGGCTGGAAACAGAAAACGGCCTTGTGGCAAATCAGTGACGTTAAACCCCCCCCATGCCACGTTTGCCGACAGAAATCGGAGCACAGTCAGGCTGAGAGCCAGCACGAACGCAAGGCTGTAGAGAAACAAGACACTCACCTGAGAGGCCTCGACTCTGACAGAACCACTGATTGTCCTCACGGCAAGGTAGATAAGCCCTACACCTGACCCTATAGACACGCACGCCAGAATCCAATAAAGCCATGCCGGCAACTGAAGTGAATACCATCCAAAGCTGCCCCAGAACCCCACAAAGAAAGACTTTGCATACAGTATCCACCGTTCCTGTAGGATGCGCACCATTTCCGGCAGGGAGAGGGGAAAACCCATGGCCAGACGTAAGGCGGGCACCCTCTTTACCAGGGAGAGCAGCCTGACCTGCATGAAAAAGACGATGGAAATCACTATTACAACCGCTACTAGAGCCAGCCCAATGGCAAACCGCTTGGCACGCTGGGATGCGTACAACCAAAAACTTATCAGGATTCCGAGCAAAGCTACAGGAATCACGAACAGAAAACTCGTCTTAGCATACATCCCCACCACAATCGCACCCACAAGTGGGACCAGTCGCGTCAAAGTCAAACCATCCCTCAATATCAAAGTGACGACAAACAAGACGACCGTTGCACTCAACTCAGCTAGATTGTCGTTGTTCACTGCGCTGTTAACATGCGTGTGCATAGGTAAGAACAAGACAAAGCTCGGCACGGTAATCTGTAGGAATACATCGTGGGGAAACAGATTCTTCACCGCGAAATATGTGAGCAAGATAACCACGCTTCCCATCAAAGATGATACGAAACGCATCAGATAGAGTTGTAATGTTGCATCCTCTACATGTAGGACCTTCAGTAGTTGCGCTTGTAGCCAGTAGTATAGAAATGGCTGGTGCAACTGACCATGACTTGCATCCCAATACGCCTGCAACGCAGGTACTACGTCATCTGCTGTTTGTACCTTGACGAACACAGGCGCAAAGAGCCAAAAACGATGCGACTGCATCGAGGAAATGATCTCATTCCTCACTTCTGGCGATATGTCAGCACGGGAAACCGAATGTCCATACTCTTTGACGAGGCGTGCATATTCGTAGTGCTGAGGCTCGTCGGGGGCCTGCCAGGGGGGTATTACTGCTCCGTAGATAAGCCCACGGACCAGAGCTAGGCTCAGCAATACGATCCAAAATCCTCGTAACGATAGTGAACTTTGCATTTAGAGCCTCAACCTTTTAGCCTTATGATCTCTCAGAGCCATCGGGCCTCAAACCTTCCACTAACTGGCGCACAAACCTCGTAGCAAAACCCAGTCCTAAAGCCATAGCCCGGAGAAGAAGAAAGAAAGGAGAAAGCAGCCCAACCAGCCGATCCTGCTTAGCCACCCCCACGGCGAATGGCAAGGTGGTAAAGAGAAAAAGCAGCCCGACCACAGCCATGCCCCAGAGGAATTCGGAGCGTTTCCCTTCAAACAATAACCATCCGGGTATCATAAGCCCGAGAAGGAAAAGCAACCCTATCTGAACTTTCAATGCCTGTGGAGTATAAGAATCCTTGAGCATCTTGTCCGGATGCTGGCGATAGCTCTTCGTTCGCCAATAGGCCCGTTGGAACTTGGCACGAAAATAAGCCCAAAGCGTTTCTGGGTGGCGGTGATAGACGATGGCTTGGGGATTGAAAACCATTTTGTGGCCAAGCCTGGAGAGCTTGTAGGACAGGTCCACATCCTCACTGAGCAAAAAGCCTGGGTCGAAGCCCCCAGCCGCCAGGAATCCTGTCTTCCTATAGGCTGCCGAATGAGAATCGACAAAATCGACGTACCGCTCTCGCTCCAAGAGGGCATACCTTTCCTCGAACTCTGCCTGAATGAACCGTGCCAGTAATGCCCTCTGGCGTGTTCGATAGGCCCCTTTCACCGCCACCACGCCGGGTTCGGCGAAGGGCTTAATCATCTCCTCGATCCATTCCTTCGTGGGAACACAGTCAGCATCGGTAAAAAGGATGATCTCGCCCCTTGCCTGATTCACCCCCAAATTCCTTGCCGCCCCGGGCCCTTGATTAGGCTGCGACAGCAAGTGAACATCATACTTCTTGGCCACTTCTCGGGTTCTGTCCGTAGAACCATCATCAACGACAATCACCTCGTATTCGCCCCTGGGGGTGGATTGATCCAGAAGAGCCGCTAAACATCCCCCCAAGGTCTCCGCCGCATTGTAGGCGGGAATAATAACCGAGATTACAGGGCGCTTCTTCAAGTTACTTCCGTCTCCAAAGCCCCTCGCTTCAGACGCTTCCAACTAACGTTCTCCCACCACAAAAAGAAGACTCCCAAGAGAACAGGGGGGAGGAAAACGATGAAGTACAGTAGCAGTCCGTAGCTCAACGCCGGGCTTCGCTCCACGCCGAAGACGGAGAGGGCCAAAAGGCATAGATAGTGAAACACTCCCACCTTTCCCGGCGAGGATGGGACGGCCACCCCCACCTGGAGGACGACCAGCAGGAAAACCGCCGCCAGGAAGGGTAGGTGAAGGCGTAGGGCCAGGAAGGCGATGTAGTTGGTCGAGGCTGCCATAAGCCAGATGAGGACCGACCAGCCCCCCACCCTCAGGCTTACATCCCACCGACGAAGGACCTCCAGGCCGCCCAGAGCTGCCACCAGATGGTCCTTCAGACGGGCCTGAGTCAATTCGGGCAGGATCCCCAGAAGGCGACCAAAGGCCGAAAGCAGGCGCTCCTTGTGGTAAGCCAACAGGGCTAGAATCCCCAGAAAGACAAGAGTGACCATGGCTACCCCTGCGCCCGGTTCCTGCACCCAGCGAGGAACAGTCATCGTCAGCAAAAGACCAACGAACAGAAAAAGAACCATGAGCAGATCCACTGCTTTCTCGACGGCGATGGTGCCCAGGACCAGGGCCTTGCTCTCTCCTTCGATCTCACCCACTAGATAGGCCCGCGTCAATTCCCCCAGCCGGGCTGGGATGACGATGTTAACCATCTGTCCGATGAAGATGATAGCCAGGAGCTTGCCGTATCGCCGTTGGTGATGGTGGGGGTAGAACAGGATCTGCCACCGGGCTGTCTTAGCCATGGACGTGGCAATGATGGTGCCCACGGCCACTAAGATAAGCCCACAGTTCGTTTGAGCAAGGGTATCCCATAACTCAGCGAAGTCAATGCCTCGGAATGCCAGGACTAAGAACAAGATGCTAAGGGCCATTCCTCCCCAGGAGCGCACCCGATCTGCACCTAACCTGGCGATTCCTCTGTTCGTAGCCATGGCCTATCCCCGCACAGGCAAGACATGAGCGTCTATGGCTGCCATCAAACCCATCATGGCCCAGAGGACGACCCCAGGCTTGGCTCCCAGGGTAATGGCATCGGTCATGCCATACACTTGGTGAGCCAACATGCCACAAAGAAGCCCCGCGGCCAGAGCCTGCAATGCCCCATCGTTAGAATAACGATAGACCCTCCACGCCATCAAAACGAAAGCGGTCAAGAGACTTAGGTAGGCGACTAAGCCCGGTATCCCTAAATCTACCCCGACCTGCAAAAAGTTATTATGGGTGTGGATCACGCGCGCCTCAGGGCCGATGAGGAAGAAGGGGTACATGACATTCGCCACCAAGTCGAAGGTGTTGAGTCCAATGCCGGTGTAAGGAAAATCCTGAATCATGTAGACGGCCCGTTGCCATACCTCCATCCGGCCAGCAAAGGTGAGAGTACCCACAGACACTGTCTCTTCACTTACGTCGAGGAGGAGATGCCCTATTCTCTCGATACCAACGCGCCAGATAACGACAATGCTTACTACCACAATGAGACCGAAGATGAGGCGCAGCCAGTGGTTCTTGATGGCACCCAGGGTGATCAGAGCCACGCCCAGCCCAAAGAAGGCACTCCGAGATTGAGTCAGAACAAAGGTAAGAACGGTTATCAACAGGATCAGACTGAGACTTGCGGTGAGAAGCCATCTGGAATGCACCATTGCCAGGAGCAGGGAGAGAGCCAGAGGGATAAAGAGAATCAACGTGCCTCCTACCTCGTTAGGGTGAAACCCTCCTCCTGGTGATCGGGTTACGCCACGGATCAGTTGGGGCAGGTGCTTGTAGATGGACGCAAGGGTGGGGAACTTGGCTGCCCAGTCCGTGCCCACCAGGCTCAGGGCGGAGATGCCTACTCCGCTCAGGAGAAAGAGGCCAGTGATTTGCCAGATGTCCCTCCTGGTCTGCGCGGTGTTGACAACGCTGTAAAAGGTCGCCACGCCCAAAATGATCCCTGTCAGTTTGGGAAAACTCAACTGCAGATTTACTGAGGCATATAGACTGATGGGCAACATGATGACCAATCCCAGGATGGGGATGTCCATGGGGGTATGCACCGTCACATAGCCTCTGGCGACCCAACGCACCAACCACAGGAAGAGAATCAACAGCAAGCTGGCAACCATCGCAGGCCGGGGCAAAATCTCGGGGAACATCAGAGGTGGAACAACAGGAGCCAACACCCACAACTCGTGCTCCGCAATCCAATTGGCAGCGCCCTTTAACCTGGCCCTCGCAGTAAGCTTCTCGGCTTTCCAGGTTGACAGAGAGGCGCTGGCTTCACTTGGATTCGACCGCGCCTCTCCCTTTACAGCTTTACTTCCCACTTAGCTTCCCCTTCAATCTCCCCGGCCAACCAGGGGCAGATTCGCCACCCAATGCCTGATGGCTCCCATCACACCGCTCTCTCTCCCGGACTGCCTGTGACCTCGCTTTTTCCTCCGCTCCCCACCATCCTCGGAGGAGTAGTAATAGTAGTAATAATAATACCCCCCTCGCCCCCGGTGAGAAAGCTTGTTCAAGGCCGCGCCTAACACGTTGGCCCCCACTTTGTCCAATTGCTCCTTCCCCCGCTGCGCCACCCCCCGCCGTGTGGTGCCAGCATCTACTACCAGCAGCACCCCATCCACCTGGTTGGCCAAGATCGAGGCGTCGGTGACGGCCAGGATGGGTGGACTATCGAAGAGCAGCACGTCCGCCTCCCCTTTGAGCTGCTCGATCAACTGCCTCATGCGCTGCGAATTGAGGAGCTCCGAGGGATTGGGTGGCAAGGGGCCACAGGTCAGCACGCGCAGGTTCTCTACTTCCGTCTCCTGCAAGTAGCCGTCGGTGTTGGGGTTCTTGTCCAACAGGGCGTTGGTCAACCCCAGATTCCTCGAAACCTCAAAGTACTGATGCAGGGCCGGGCGCCGCAAGTCGGAGTCCACCACAATCACCGATAGCCCAGCCTGGGCCATCACCGTTCCCAGATTGGCTACGGTGGTGGTCTTACCCTCGGTAGGGTCGGTGCTGGTGACGAGCAGGGTTTTCAGGGGATTATCCACTGAAGAGTACTGGATGTTGGTGCGCAGGGCGCGGTATGCTTCTGAGATAGGTGATCTGGGATGGGCAGCGGTGATGAGTCTGGCCTCGTCTTCGGTGGAGAAGCGGGTGATGGCCCCCAGGGTGGAGAGTCCCAAAGCCTGGCCGACGTCCTCGGAGGATTTGATGGTGTCGTCCAGATACTCGATGAGGAAAGCCACGCCCACGGCCAGCATGCAGCCCACCACCGCGGCCAGGAGGGTGTTCTGCAGCTTGCGGGGCTTGATGGGGAACCTGGGCAACTCGGCCGACTCGGCGACGACGACGTTGTCCATGGACTGCACCTCCGCCAGGCGGATCTCCTCGTAGCGGCTGAGAAGGCTGGCGTAGTTGTTCTGGTACTGGGTCAAGGTGGTCTGAAGCCTGGCCAGCTCCGTCTGGTCAACGGCGGAATCGGAGCCCTGCAAGTCGTTGATGGCCTGCTGGGTAGCCTCCAGGTCGTTTTCGATGAGGGCCAACTGTTTGCTCAGGTTCTCCTTGGAACTGGCGAAGCGGCTCAGTTGTATCTCGGCGTTCTGCGCGATGAAAACCTCAGGGAGAGTGTTGGCTATATCCATGGCCAACTGTGGATCGTCGCTCTCCACGCTGACCTGGAGTAGCTGGGTGTCCCGCACAGGTTGAACATTAATGCCAGCGGGTAGGATACCTCTCTCCGTCTCCTCTGTCTCCTCTGTCTCCACCCCTAGCCTTTTTGCCACTTCTTCGAGGACGGGGCGTTTGGTGAGCAGCTCCGCGTAGGTCTTGGCCAGACGCTCACTGGTCAGGAGCGAGGTATAATCGGCGCCGGCAGGATTGCGGGCCTCATTGATGAGCAGAGTGGTCGAGGCACTGTAGATGGGGGTCATGTTGCGGCTCACCAGGTAGGCGGTGCCGCCAGCCAAAAGCGTCCCCAGCACGATCAACCACAACCACCGCCAGAGCACAGTGAAGTATTGTCTTAATTCCACGTCTTTGTCTCCTTCAGTGAGAGTCTTGTCTATTATATAGCGGTTTCGCCCTGCGCGCAAACTCGACGGGGCGCAGGGGCGACGCGCTTTTCTAGCTCCCGCGCCTCCTGACCAGCGCGGCCATGAGAGCGGCCAGCCCAACGAGCGCCACCAGCCCCGACCACGGCGCCAGAAGCTCAAACTTGTTCACCGGGACGCTGACCCCTCCCACGCGGACTGGCGTTAGCGGTGGCTGGACGATGACCGCCCGGTAGGCGTTCACTCGCCCGTGCCCGTAGTACTGATCCCAGCCTGCATCGCCCAGGTCATCGGCGCTATCCTCGATGAGGGCCCGCACCGTGGCGTTGCTCCTGCCGCCGTCCTGGGCGAAGAGGAGAGCAGCTATCCCGGCCACGTGAGGGGCCGACATCGAGGTGCCACTCATGTGGGCATAGGTGGAGCCACTGTTCCAGTAGCTGCTGTAGATGCTCACCCCCGGCGCCGCCACCGCCACGTGTGGCCCATAGTTGGACCAGGACGCCTTGACATCGCTCTGGTCAGTAGCCGATACTCCGATGACGTTATCGTAAGCGGCCGGGTAGAAAGGATCGCTGCGATTATGATTACCTACCGCGCCCACTACCACACAGCCTGCATTCCAGGCATAGTTCACCGCACTCTCCAGGAATGAAGAGAAGGCATACTCTCCCAGGCTCAGGTTGATCACCTCAGCGCCGTTGTCGGCGGCATACATCAGGCCATAGGCGACGTCGCTATACGCCGCCTGGCCCGTGGTGCCGTCTCCCACCTTTACGGCCATGATGCTGCTGTTGAAGGCCACCCCGGCGATGCCCACTCCGTTGTCCGTGGCTGCGGCGGCTATGCCAGCCACGTGAGTGCCGTGTCCGTAGTCGTCCTGGGGATCGTGGTCGTCGTTGGCGAAGTCCCAGCCATAAACGTCATCAACGTAGCCGTTTCCATCATCGTCAATCCCATTGCCCGCGATCTCGCCTGGGTTTGTCCACATCTTGGTCGCCAGGTCTGGGTGCTGGAGATCAACTCCCCAGTCCAGGACGGCGATGACGACGTTGGAGTCGCCCGTGGAGAGGTCCCAAGCTTCGGGAGCGCGGATCTTCTGCGGGCCCCACTGGTGTCCGTCATTGTAATAGGGGTCGTTGGGTTCACAGGTCAGCCGGGCCATGTAGTCCGGTTCGGCATATTCCACGCTCGAATCTGCCCGATAGGCAGCGATCTTGGCCTCGACCTCGCCGGGGGGAACGCTCAGGATCTGCACTCCAAGTCGGGGGATTTCGGCAATTACTGTAGCCCCTTGGCTGGCGTGTAATTGGGCCACGTACGCCGGGTCGGTGTCATCCTTGAACTTGACCGCGATCCGACCGGGCATGTAGGGTGCATTAGCCAGCAGTGGTCCCTCATCCCCGCTCAGTGGCACGCCGTAGACCACAGTGGTCAAGAAGATCGAAATCGCCAGCAACGCAGCCAACGGCGCTTTTCTCAGTACTTTCCTCAACGGTCCCCCTGACGACTATCCCTGCCCTGAGTGTCCTCGAGGGCCCCTTCGACAATAGTATAGCATACTCTGAGCGAACTGGCAAAAGGTTGTGGGTCTGGGGGAATTGAGCTCGTCGAAGTCTTGTTTGGGACTCCGATACTGTGACCCGGCGAAATCTCAAAGAGCCGAGGTTGTTTTGGATCAAAAAGCGGCGGGCTTCTTTGTGAGACCCGCCGCCTTTGCTCTGTTATGCTATCAGCTTTAGCTACCGCTTCCACAGCCTCGCCCGGGCGGGGCTATTCGCGCCGAACGCTATCAGCGTCAGGCCAACAAGCATCAGCCACCCCAAGGGAGCGACCTTATCGGGTGCCGGCGCAGCCCCGCCCGAGCGGGCCACAAAGGAGGAGACAGAGACTCTGGTGGGGGCGGCCTCTTCGCCCATGAGACCGAACTCGCTGAAGTGATCCAAAACGACTACCAACTCGTTGTTGACGGTGTCCAGGGCACAGCCAGAGATGGTCTCCCATTGGCTGCCGTTCCAGTAGTAAAGGTTGAGGGTGCTTTCGTCGG
>Ga0315539_1000283_pt1 | contig 38653 bp, 27 predicted proteins | sample SalMarSW160150MG_FD_203097 | JGI IMG/M metagenome (GOLD analysis project Ga0315539, IMG submission 203097) | Salt marsh sediment microbial communities from the Plum Island Ecosystem LTER, Massachusetts, United States - Salt Marsh Sediment SW1601-150 ...
CGCTCACCCTATCCGCAACTTGATCAAAGGTGGCAGTCGGCTTTTCCCCTTCCATGAGCTCCGCACTCTCGGTTGAGAGCATGGACCAGTCTATCCCCAGTTCGGTCATAGTACCGGACTCGATCTCCAGAAGCTGAGTGGATATCTTGATTTGGTCGGTCTCCTTGTCCAGGTTATTCACCAGTTCCCTGACTCTTCCGATATTTTCGGGAATGTCCCTTATGACCAGTGAATTAGTCCGATCATCGGTGTCCACAGTGCCTCTCTGAGAAAGAATGCCTTTTACGCTTTTGGCCATATCGCTGGCGGTTCCGTGCCTTACCGAAATCACGTCCGTCTCCAGCGAGATCAGAGTTTTTTGATCTGCTTTGTGTTTCTCAAGCTGCGTTTGCTCGTTCAAGTAGTCTTGAGTGTTGAGTACCCGAATATAGCCGTATTCCTCCACTCCGGATAGACCGTAAGTCTTGAGCAGAATATCCAGGGCTTGTCGCCAGGTGACATTCTTGAGGTTTATGGTCACTGTCGCCTTTACCTCAGGAGAAGCCACAATATTGACACCTCCATAATCCGCAAGGAAACTCAACACCGAATGAATATCCGCATCCTGCAAATTGAGCGCGGGTATAATCTTATCCTGTCCCGCAGGCACGGCGAATCCCGTCACAGAGAGGCTCACCGACAATAGAAGGGCAAAACCAAGAGAAATGACAGCAAGAGGCTTTAACCAGGTGAAGCGCAAAGCGTTCTCAGGGTATTTTGACCGTTTTGGCTTTCTTGAATCCACTTTCATAGCGTTACCTCGTTTTTGATATTCGATTGAAAAGTTCTAAGTCCATAGTTTTAGACCATCCATATTCCTGTATTTGAAAGATGACTTTGTCTTCTTCCACCGAAACCACATATCCGTTCTTAATCTTATCTCCATTTTTCATAATGTATCCGTATCCCCTAACATCCTCAAGTAGCGCCCGGTTGCCGGCCTCATCTCTCAGGATCCCCACCAATTTCAAGCTTTCAAACGTGGGAAGAGGAATTTCACCCAATTCGGTGCGTATGCTCTCGGTCAAAGGAGCGAAGGGATCCCTTCTTCCTTCACTCTGATAATAGACAGTTTCCCTTTGAGAAATTGCCTCTATCGGAGTTCCCTTTGGTCCGGAAACTACCAGCCCCCTTTCCGGCAGTTGGGTCTCTTCCTCCCCGGGGGGTTGCTCCTGGGGACTAGAAACTGCAATCTCTTCTTCCCCTGAGGTCAGATCCTGAGCAGGGGCAACCTTGGTTTCTTCTGTGGTTGGTGCTATGGCCTCCGGGGCCTCAACAGCCGAAGATATCTGTTTCTCCGATGCGAGTGGTTCTTCCTGAACATGTTGTTCTCTCGCAGAACCACCTGACTCGATCTTCTGCGAAGCTTCCTCTTGAGTTTCTGAGGAGCTTTTGTCCTTTTTGGCTTTCGGAGCGGCTGGAAGTGAATAACTCTCATCCATCTCTTTTTTCACACCAGCTTCGCCCTTTTTCAGCTCGACCTCCTCCGATTGCAGCTTGCTGTGGTCTGGCTTGGGGACCGAGAAAATATCGGAAGAAGCTGCGGCGTCTGCCAGGACTACCTTGTCAGCGGCTGGTTTGGATGTTTTCTTTGCGATTTCTGCGTCCTTCTTTTTGGTCTCCGGTTTACTTGCTGCAACTTCTGAGATTCTGCCATGAGTTTCAATCTCCGAGGTGTCAGCGAAACAGAGCGCTTTTTCGAAGCTCGTCTTTTTCCTCACTTCTTTTCCGCTTGTATTTTCGGTTCGTTGGAGATCAGACTTGGACGTTTCTTTAGAGGTTTTCCGGGAGGCGACAGACGATGCCAACCTGTGCTCTGGGGCCGCATCTGCTGCTTCCCTGGCGCTCCACAAAGCAAAATCTCGATCCTGAGACGTCACTATGGCAATGGAACCCTTATTGTTTTCACCCTTCTCCACCACTTTATAGATAACGGGCTTGTTTAAGTCCAAAACGATCCTCACAATCTTGTCCGGCTCAGTCTGAAACTGACTTGTCCGGATAGCTTTTATCATGCCTGACGGCAGACCACTTCGGAAATTATGTTGTGGCAAGTTGTGAATGGCGTCTTTACAATCGATGACTATTCTATAGGGCTTTGCATCCTTTGTCTCCAGGGTGGAGTGAACGAACTCGAAGGGTTTCTCTGCATAAATGGTGAGTTTGGTGAAGTTGTCCACTTTTTCTAAACTAATATCGTCGATCCGACAACTTCCCCTGGTTGAGCCGGGCAGCAACAGAGAACCGACCAGGACACAAAGAATGAATGAAACAAAAGTCAGCAACAGTTTCATCTTAAGAATCCTTTTTCTTCTCATAGGGTCTTCCCTTTATGTCAAATGGAATTGACGATTTTCAGAACTCAACTCTCTTGAGTCTTTGCCCCTCCTGAACCCAATAGGTGGTCAATTTGAATAGGGCCGTGACGGTGTTGTCCTCGGAGCCGGGAACCTCAATCCCCTGAGGTATGCCGGTCAGAACCACCTGGGACACGTTAGCCAGAAAAGGAAAATTCGCCACGTTGCTCACCAATTTCCCGAAATCGTGATAAGAACCACTTATCTCAACGTCAAACGAGCTGGCGTTATAAAAGTCGACGGGAAGCACACCGGAGGGAACGATCTGGGTAATGCCGGCTTGGCTGGATTGGGCAGCGAAATGCATCTGAGTCAAAAGCAAGGGAATCTGTTTCTCCTCCGGCAACAATTGTTCCACCTCTTGATATCTTTTCAGCAATTTCTCATATTCGGCTTTCAGGTTCTCAAAACTCTTGGCCTTCATCTCCACATTCTTAAGGTCGGTCAGAATCGTCTCGTATTCGGTCTGCCTCAGGTCGATAGCCCTCGCGTTCTTGGAGTAGATTCTGGCATACCAGAAATAAACGATCAAAAAGAAAATCAAGCCGCCTAACAGGATCTTTTGTACTTTGGGATCTTTCAAATCCATGCGTTCCTCCGGGATGAAGTCTCCCTATGGTTTGGTCGCTTCCCTTCTTTCTGATTCTACTTTTGAGCTATCTCCATATCGTGCGGGCTTTCGACCTGCGGCTCAAGTGGGTAGACCAAATCGCCAGAAAGCCCAAAGGAGAAGGTCTTTTGCTTCTCCACCTCTGATTTCTTGATAAACTGTAACTCCATATTCTTAAAGTAATCGGATCTCATAAGCTGGATCAGAAACACCGCCAAGGTGTTTACTGAATATGTATGGCCTTGTATATTCACCTTATTCACCTTTTCGCCCGGAGAGGTGGCTAGTGCGCTCTGGACGGAGGTATCCGCTTCGTCTGTCGGTGATGCGACCACAACCTCCTCTTCCCTGAGCTCAGAGAGCCATAAATATTCGGGCACTCTCTGACTCAAATCTTCGAGAATGTGTACCCAAGTGACCCTATTTCTATCCAGGGTTTCTATGGCCGACATCCTCTGCAGGATTTTGTCCTTCAGATCGATCAAAGCATCCACCAATTCTATGGTTTGTCTGAGCTCTTCTGTTCTCCGGTTAGCCTCAGCTATCTTATTATCCAATGTTTTGAGTTTGAAACTCTGAAAGATGCTAACCATCACGAAGAGTATCACCAAGATTCCAGCAACCGTTCCCACGTAGATCAGATTCTTGTCAAAGGCAATTACCTTGCCCTTTCTTCTCAGCTCTTTGGGAAGTAGATTAATCTCAATCATGGTTATTTTACCTTTCTTGAAGCCAAGCCCACTGATACGGCTAAGAGCGGAGCGATCTTATCAGGCTGGCCCTCCCTAAAGACGTCGGGATCATACTCTACATTTCTCAATGGGTTACCAATTTCCAAAGGTACGTTCAGTTTTGACTGAATGAACTCCGGCAGAAACGGGACCAAAGCCCCACCGCCCGAGATTACCATCCAGTCCACCTTGGGTACTTTGGCTGTGGATTTGAAATAGGAGAAAGCTACCTCCAATCCGGAGATCAGTTCCTCAGAGGCGGTGATGACCGTGGCTCTGAGCATGTCCTGGTCGATGGACGTTCCCATCTCCCCCTTGATGGTTTTGGTGGCGAGCTCCTGATTTATGCGGAACTCCTTCATTATAGCATTGTAAATCAATCGACCTCCGCTGGAGAGGTCTCGGTTGGAATGATATAAGCCGTCTTTAAGGAAGGTGATGCTGGTGGTGTCGAATCCGATGTCTATCAAAGCAGTCACCTTATTGGGGTCGATTTCGTAATTGAGTTGGTAGGCGTTCAACATGGCAAGGGCGTCGATATCCACGATCACCGGTCTCAACCCGGCATCAGAGATCAAATCCACATAGGAATTCAATATCTCATTCCTGGCTGCCACCAAAAGGACATCCATTTTACCCGTTTCCTCGTTGACCTGGATAACGTGGTAATCCATGGTCACGTCTTCCACATCGAAGGGGCTCCTCTGCTCTGCCTCAAAAAGGATGGCTTGTTCTGCCTCTGCCCCAGATTTATGATCGATTGTGATCTTGTCTGTGATTACCCCGTGCCCGGAGATGGAGATGGCTACGTCCCTCAACTTTGGGTCGCACTGGTCAATCAGGCTTTGCACGTTAAAGATAACCGTCTCCCTGTCCTTGATCTCTTCATCCACCACGGTTTCCATGGGAATCTCCCTCATGCCCAGGGCGGTTAGTGCCCATCCTCCCGACCTTTCCTCAAGTTTCACGAGCTTGACGGAGGAAGCCCCGATGTCCAACCCCGCCACTGTCCTTGCCTTTCTTCCGAAAGCCATAAAAGTCCCTTTCAGTGTTGGGTGTCAACTTTCCATTAGAATATCAACGTTTTCATTTGTCAGAATTTCTCGGAAATTGCACTAGTGTTCTGATCGGCCAAAATTTGCGAAAACTTAACCCTTGCTGAAAAGTTTAGAAGAAACAACATTTGCTTTTCCACCCAGCCAGGTTCTGTCGCCTTCTTTCAAATTCCTTATCTCTACAATCGGCAAGGAACAAGAGGAACTTAATCTATTTTGAGCCCCGAATTTGCGAAAAAGATATTGCCTTTTTTGACAAGAACCGGAATACTAATAATGAAACAGAATAACTGTCCGACAAATCCGGTAATTTGATCTTTCCTAAAAGGAGCAACGGATAGAGCATTTCAGACTTTTCGTGTTTGTGATTGTTCTCACCATTTTCTGCCGACAGGTGGATACCACCAGAATCCAAATGCGTTCCGGTTGATCCTCCCTCGAGGCGACGAGGACTGCTAAAAGGCTGATCACTGTAAATTCAAGGGGTTGACATATCCTGCTTTTGTGTTAAATTACATAAAAGAGCGGTAAGAGAGGTTAGTCTCTTCAGACTGCTGTCTTAGTCACGGTTGAGTTTTGTTGGCTGTTTTACGTATATGCAAAAAGATAATGCTCTGAAGGAATCTTCTGGTAAGGAGGAATAAGGTTATGTTGCGAATGTTGAACGCCAAAGGAATTCTGATTACCGTCTGTCTTCTGGGAATGGCTCTCGGAGTTACGTCTGAGGCGAGAAGCCAGTCCTCGGACGAGGCGAGTTTGGTTCTTCCCAAGCAGAGTCCGGTAATGTCCGAGAGATTTAAGCAGTTCCTATCTGAAAAGGAACCTGAGGAGAGAGTTAAGGTGTGGGTCTTTTTCACAGACAAGGGAATCTTTGACTCCGAGGAATATCGGTCTGCTTTGAATCGAGCGAAAAACGCGTTGACGCAGAAGGCAGCTCAGCGAAGGGCCAAGACTATGAGGCCCAGCCTGGTGGATTTCCGAGACCTGCCAGTCGACCGCAGCTATGTGGATGAAATATTGAAATACCAAGCTGAACTGAGGCACCAAAGCAAGTGGCTGAACGCTGCAAGTTTTGAGATTCCAATCTCCCGATTAGAGGAGATTTCCCAGTTGGATTTTGTGAGATCAATAAAATCAGTTTGGGCAGGCATGAGAAAACCGATGCCACCTCAGGTGCCACCTGAAGAGCCTTTAGAGGGTCAGTCTAAATTAGGTCTGAATTATGGAGCTTCCTATGCTCAGCTTCAACAACTAAACGTTCCCTCGGTGCACGATTTGGGCCATAGTGGCCAGGGGGTTTTGGTTTGTATGATGGACACAGGCTATAGGAAGGATCACCGAGCATTTCAATTGGCTTACGCAGAAGGAAGGGTGCTGGCGGAGTGGGATTTTGTAAACAGCGACGGCAACACACAGAATGAGGCAGGAGATCCGTCTACGCAGCATAATCACGGTACCTACACCTGGTCTGCTTTAGGCGGAGCAGCGGATGGGTACCTTTACGGACCTGCATATGAGGCATCGTTCATCCTGGCGAAGACCGAGGACGTTTCCATGGAAGAGCCTATAGAGGAAGACAACTGGATGGCAGGAATGGAGTGGGCGGACAGCATAGGTGCGGACGTGATCTCCAGCTCCTTATGTTATATCGATTGGTATACGTATTCCGATCTGGACGGTAACACCGCAGTCATCACCATTGCGGCAGATATGGCCGCGGAAAGGGGAATCGTGGTCTGCAATGCCATGGGGAATTCGGGTCCCGGCTCCGGCACCTTATTGCCGGCCGCGGATGCCGACAGCATAATCGCCTGTGGAGCCGTGAGCTCTAGTGGGAGTATAGCTTCCTTCAGCTCCAAAGGACCGACCTACGACGGAAGGACAAAACCTGAAGTGTGCGCGAGAGGAGTCTCCACCACTTGTGCCGATCCATACGATACTACCGACTACACTACTGCAAGCGGAACCTCACTTTCGACTCCCCTTATCGGCGGATGTGCCGCGCTGATTCTTTCTGCACATCCTAACTGGACACCCATGCAGGTAAGGGAAGCCATGATGATGACCGCCAGCCGGGCTGGCTCGCCGGATAACACTTACGGCTGGGGCATACCTGATATTCTCGCTGCCGTAGAATACAGCTTTTATTCTACCGGGGATGCAAACAGTGACGGGGAAATTGACGTGGGGGACGTACTTTATCTGATCGATTATCTCTTCTCCGGCGGATCTGCGCCCGATCCCCTTTGGCTGGGCGATGTCGACTGTGACGATCTGGTCGGCGTTGGGGACGTGGTTTACCTGATAAACTACCTTTTTCTAGGAGGTTCAGAGCCCTGCACGCATTAAGGGGTGAGAACCGGCGTCTGTCGTGTTTCGTGTCTCTCGTGCTTTTCGTGTGTTTATGGCGACAAAAACAATTCTACCATTCGCTCGATCTTCTCTTGATCCCACAGGATGGTTGAGTTGTTCCTGACTCTTGCCTTCTGGAATCCCATCCTGGAAAGGACTCTGACCCGCTGATAGGTGAGCTGCTGTTGTTCGGAGTATCCCTGATTGAAAGTATCAGTTTTCACTGTCAAGCACCCCGCCTTCGGCGGGTATGCATGATTTACAGGCTTTTCTGCTAATGGTCAAAGGTGCTTCCAAGAGTAACGGATTGCCCCTCCTTTATATGCGTGCGTAGTCATTTTGCTTGCTTTGGCGGGGGAAGCTGATCAAAAGGATTGCGTAACACACGAAGGAATGTGCCGGCTTTGGAGAATTGACCCGGCCTCTATTTGGGGGGACGAGGTTAAAGAAGGCGTGAGTCTGGGTCGGCAGGACGATGATACTGTCGAAAAGGGAGAAGGTCGAGCAAGCTCGACCACTACACCTCACAGAATAGGAGGAAAATTAAGCATCGATGGCATATCTCTTAATTTTCTCGAACAAGGTGGTATAATCTATCTTCAAAGCCTGAGAAGCTTTTCTTTTATTTCCGCGAACCTGATTTAAGATACGGACTATCAGAGCTCTTTCCGCCTCCGCCTGCGCATACTGCCCCACCTCTTTTAGTCCTGCTCCCTCTCTTAATCTAATCTCGTTGGCAGTTGGAATTCTTATGGCCAAATGCTCCGGAAGTATCCTCTTACCTTCACAAAGTATGATCGCTCTCTCGATGGTGTTCTCCAACTCCCTTACGTTTCCCGGCCAATGATACTTATCCAGCAGAACCAACGCCTCTTTGGAGACGGTCTTTTTGCGCTTTTTCATGTCCGCACAATATTTCCTCACGAAAAACTCAGCTAAGTCCGGAATGTCCTCTCGTCTTTCCCTCAAAGGTGGAATGGTTATGGGAAAGACGGACAATCTGTAATAAAGATCTTCCCTGAATTGTTTTTTCTCAATAGCCTTTTTCAAATCCGTATTAGAAGCTGCGATCAACCTCACATTTACGGAAATGGTTTTTGTCCCTCCCAATCTCTCAAAGGTTCGATCCTGCAGTACCCTTAAGAGCTTGGCCTGAAGGGCGATATCCAAATCCCCAACTTCGTCCAGAAAGATGGTTCCTTCTTCGGCAATCTCGAATTTCCCCATTTTGCGAGCAACTGCACCAGTATATGCTCCTTTTTCCGATCCGAAGAGCTCGTTCTCCAAAAGCTCTCGCGGAATGGCTGCACAGTTTATAGCCACATAGGGAGCTTTCTTTCTGGCGCTTAGACTGTGGATGGCACGTGCAAAAAGCTCTTTTCCGGTGCCCGACTCTCCTAAAAGCAATGCCGTAGTATCGGAAGGAGCTACTTTTTGGATGAGGCCGGATACGTCTTTCATCTTTTCACATTTCCCAATGATCTGGGCATACGCTAGATTATGCGACAACTCTTCCCTTAACAGGATGTTCTCCGCCAGAAGTCTTCTGTTTTCCAAGGCTCTTTTGACCAGAAAACTCAGATGGTCCGTATCAAAAGGCTTGGTGAGAAAATCAAATGCTCCCTGTTTCATGGCCTCTACTGCTGCCTCTATGGTACCATAGGCGGTCATCATTATAACTGCCACCTCTGGATCCACCTCCTTCAAGGAAGACAACACCTGCAGTCCATCCATCTTGGGAAGCTTCAGGTCAGCCAGAACCAGATCGTATTTTCTCTCTTTTGCCTTCTCCAATCCCCCCTCCCCATCTCTGGCAGTCTCCACCTCGTAGCCTTCCGATTCTAACGTCTTGTAAAGCATCTGCCTCATGGTGTCTTTATCATCGATGACTAAGATTGAAGGCATAAGCCCCTCCTTGCAGTCAAATGGTGTTCACACGGAAGAACGATACACCATACTTATCGGAAGGATTGTTTTAGACTTGTAAACTTTTTAATCCAAAAGGAAAGATTGTATGAAAGATGGTCACTCGCTTAGGTCTCTTTTTTAATGAGCCTCTTCCCGTCGGGTACAAGACCCGACGCTACAGGCGAGTTCGGTCAGGTGTTGCCAGATGTGTCAATAAACAGCATTGTACACGGATACTTCAAAGCGCGAGACAAGTCTCGCTACTCCAAGGAACGGTCGTCGGATGCAGGACCCAACACCACAGCCATTTTTGGCTGCACATTTCAAGGTGTGTGAACAAACCACATTTTACAGGAACGGTTCAGCGCGCGAGACAAGTCTCGCTACTCCGAAGCCACTCTTTTCTGCGCAGGCTGAAGCCTGCGGCTACCACAATCCAAAGTCATCGGGTACAAGACCCGACGCTACAGCCGTCTTGGTTAGGCGTTGTAAGATGTGTGGAGAAACCGCATTTTGCAGGGATGTTCTAGAACGCGGGACAAGTCTCGCTACTCCAAGGAGCGGTCGCCGCGTGCAGCAGCCGACGATGCAGCTTCACCTCTGATGAAGATTGTAGAGACAGAGTTTGCTAGAGCTCACAAAAGGAGAATTGCAAGGATTGCCCCTTTATGGTTTACAGGCCCGACAAGGACTGTAGCATGAATCTAACGCTTCGTCCCTGGTCTTGAAAACAATTTTGTTCTTATCCGCCATCTGCAAAGCGTATTCGCAGTCAGGGCGATGAAACCGGAGACTGTATTTATTTCCCAGGTAATGCTCTTCCTTTTCGGCCACGGGGATCGACCATATGCCTATTTTTGCGTTTCGCGCTTGTCTTTGCGCCGAGCAAAGATAGTCTACGTATCTCAAATTGGGGCGGCTACTATAAACGCAAGCTAAACCTTGTTTAGTCAACTCGGCATTGACCAGGACATTTCCCACCCAAACATAGGCCAAGGTCCTGAAATACCCATCTTTCGTCTCCAGGTCGTACTCCAACGATACCCTCTTGCCTTCCACCAATTTCGTGTTAAGCTCCTTCGCCTCCTCAAAATAGGGATCGGATTTCTCGGGGGTATCAATGCCAATGTACCTTATCTCCTCGCCGTTGCCTAAGACTATAGTGTCTCCATCTATAATGGTCTTCACTTTCCAACCCTCATCCTTTGGATAAAAGAGAAGAACTGCCAAGCCGATTGCCAGGATGAAGATTATGTAAATTATCCAATTTGATTTTAAGAGTTGTCTTTTCATTTTAAGTTCCTTCGTCGGCCAAAAGACCCGAGGTTATAGCCAAACCATCCTTCGACACTAAGTCTCAAGACTGTATCAAGGCTCGGCTATGCTTTGCAAGATATGTGAACAAACCGCATTCTACAAGGACGCTTCAAGACGCGAGACAAGTCTCGCTGCTCCGATGCCACTTTTCTCTGCGCGGGCTGAAGCCTCCGGCTACCACAATCCAAAGTCATCGGGTACGAGAGCCGACGCTACAGCCAAACCATCTTTCGACACTAAGTCTCAGGACTGTGTCAAAGCTCGGCCACGCGTTCTAAGATATGTGAGCAAACCGCATTTGGCAAGGATTCTTTAAGACGCGAGACAAGTCTCGCTACTCCAGGAGAGTTCGTCAGGTACAAGACCCCACGCCACAGCCAAGTCATCTCCCGATTACTGCAATTGCAGTTCGCTTGTTCCATCATCGTTTTCCGTGACGTAAATCAGATTCTCCACCGAATCCTTGATGTCATCTATGTGGGTGATAAGAAACATCTGTCTGAATCTGTTTTTCAGCTTTGCCAGGGCGTTGAGGATATTCTCTTTCCTTAAGGTATCCTGGCTGCCGAAAATCTCATCCAGGATTATAAAGGAGAATTCGACCCCGCTGGACTCGGAGATCAGAAGGGAAATGGCGATCCTTAAACACAGGTTGGCCAGATCGTTTTCGCCGCCGGAGAAGCGCTCAATGGAGAATCTTCCTCCTTGGTCGTATATGTGAATCTCATAATTCTCGTCCAGTTCCAGATCCTCATATCTGTTTTCGCAGAGCTCCAAAAACAGATCCTTAGCGTACCGGGACAGGCTTGGCCTTATCCGCCCGATCAGGGACACCCTGAAATCCGAAAACAACAAATCCAGCTTTTCTGAATATAATCTCTGCTCCTCTTCTTTCTTGATCTCCTTTTGTATCGTATCTGCTTTTTTGATCTCGTCTTCTATCTGCTGGATTTCCTTTTTGAGCATATCCACCTGGTGATTCATGTCTTTCAGAAGTAGCTCAGCAGAATGCACTTCTTGCCTTCTTTCTTCCAAGTTTTCTTCTACTCTACTATATTCGTCCTCAGAAAATTCCAAATCCCTGATCTGGGCTTCGAGTTTTTCCTCAGCTTGAGTCAGAAGCTTCGCTTCATGCTGCAGTTCCCCTGCGGTCTTTTCGACCTGCGGGATTCTCTTTATCTCCTGAGCCAGCTGGGTCTCCTTTTGCTTGATATTCTCTAGCTCTTGGAATTGTTTTTTTAGATTTTCATGAATCTTGGCATCATAGTCGGCCTCGCCCAAACTTTTCAGGATATGGTTTAGGGAAAGGAGGTTTTTCGTCTTCTCCTTTAGACTGCTCTCCAGGTTTTTCCTCTCCCCTTCCAAACCCAGAAGATCTTCCAATGACTTTTGCAGTCGTTCCTTCTCTTTTTCCGATTCTGTTCTAACCTGTTTTAGCTTCTTTCCTTCTTCACTTATTCTGTTTCTCTCCTTTTCTAAGCCTTGCAGCTTTCCAGCCAATTCTTCCTGTTCTTTTGAAAGATGCTTTCGTATTCTGAGGTAATCCTCTCCCATAGGTCTTAAGCATCGATCGCAAACCGAATCGGGTCCTAGCTCCTCTATGTTCGCCATCTGCGACTGGAGCTTGGCTTTCTCATCCTTCGAGGACTTGGAGGACGCTTCCAGCTTGGTGTAGATTTTTCGAGCCTGCTGGAGCCTTTTCTCAAACGAAAGCGATTTTTCTTTTAACTGGCTCAGCATGTTTTCGACCTCCCTCTTGCGTCCAAGTTCTTTGTCTAGGGAAGCGATTCTTTTCCGGTCAGAGGCGATGGACTCTTCTAAGTCCCGTAACTGGTTTAAGGTGACCTCCTTGTGTTCAGCCTTGGCCTTGAGCTGGTCAAACAAGGACATCTTCTTCTTTACCTCATCAAAAAAGACAAGTTGTGGATCAAGCTCTCTTTTTTCAGAGGCAAGTTGCATGAGACGCTTTTTTTCTTCTTCCTGCTGCGCCAGCTGATTCTGAATGCTTGTCCTCTGGGTTTGTTTAATACTCCTCTCTTTAGCTAAAAAGGTATATCGCTCATATTTGGCTTTCAGGTTTTCCCACAGTTTCTCTTGATCCTTTAGGACAACAAGCTGGGACTCGAATTGTTTTGACTTGTCTTTTGAATCATTTTCCAAAACTAGAAGACGGCTCTCTTTCTCTTCCTTCTCCGATTTGAGCTTAACCCCATCTTTCAAATAGGTTCTATTCAAACTGAGTTTTTCTTCCAGTATCCTTTTGTCATATCTCAAATTCTTCAAGGCTGAATCTATGGTTTCTATTCCCAGCATTCTGGTAAGAAGCTCTTTCCTTTTATATGGCTGAAGATCGGAAAGGGCATTCAGTTCCCTCTGTTTGGCGAAAAACGAGGTCATGAAGGCCTTATGATCCATGCCCAAGGTCTTCTGGACCTGATCATTGGTGGCACTGGTGCCCCGCGCCGCGACTTTCTTGTTGACCAGCAGAGAAGCATCCATAGAGCTCGATGCCCCTTTCAGCTCCCGCACCACCGTGTAATTCTCACCCTCAATCTGAAAATCCAGGATCACTCGACAGACATCCGAGACCGTCGAGCTGATAGTCTTGATCTCATCCTTGCCGGTGCGGGAAGCCTCGCTGCCGTATAAGGCCCAGGCGATGGCTTCCATCAAAGTCGATTTTCCCGCGCCGTTGTTCCCGATGATCCCCACTATCCCGTCCGGAAAATCGAGCTGTACCCATTTGAATTTTCTGTAGTTTTCCAGCTGAATCGAGCGTAAATACATAAATTCCTATCTGCCCTCAGAACCTGCAGGCGCGAGACAAGTCTCGCTACTCCAAACGGTTCTCGATTGGTTGTCGTTCATCCGTCGTTTTCTCTTCAGTGAGATATTTCAATCCTAATTCCAATAATCTACCCTTGTTCAAATTCTCAACCACGCTTTGCCTCAGGTACTGTTGAAATTCCAGAGGTAATTTGCCGATGCTGGTCTCACCCGTAAAAGCTTTTTGCTTTTCCTCTCTTCTCTCAAACTTCAAATCAAAATGAAAAGCTCTGGATTTAAGCTCTACGATCTTTCGAAAATCCAGAGAATTGTAGACCTCTTGAGGAACGTTTGCGATTTTTAGCCTTACAATCTTGTCGGCTATATCCACAGCTTCACTCCTGCTATCAATTTCGTCGTAGACTTGGTCTTGATCTAAATCCTTAGCATCAAGAGCGGGAAGCTCGATCATGTCACGTGTCGGAACCCGGTGAAAAATCGTTTTGTCTTTGGCCATGTCAACTTCCAGGAACCCCTTCTCTTGACCTAGCTCCGACATGGACAGTCTCTCGGTGGAACCCGCATAGATTACACCTGGTTCCACTTCACAGTGCCGGTGATAATGCCCCAGAGCCACATAATCGAACCCCGCATCAAAATAGGAGGTGGGAATCTCCTGCTCGGACAACTCTCCCATGGAGAACTCCGGGATCCCAGCCACCACTCCGTGCAGCATTAAGATATTATATTTGACCTCTTTATCGATTCTGACCTTGGCCAGTTCCTCTTTAAACCCTTCCTGATCGAGACAGTGAGGAATTGCGTGAATGCAAGTCTGATTTAGACTAAGGCTCTCATATTTGCTCTTATATACTAAATGAAGCAAAGGGGATAAGACCTCAAAGAATGAAAACACCGAGCCGACCGATCTTTGTTTGGGAGTATCGTGGTTTCCTGAGATGATCACCATCGGTATTTGTTGACTCACTATCCGCAGGATTTGTCTTATGGCGAAATTGATGATCCTATTGGTGGGTCTGACCGAATGAAAAAGATCACCGGTGTGGAGAACAAAATCCGGCGAAAGCGTAATGATCTGATCAACCGCAGAGGCGAATGAGCTGCAGATGTCTTCTTCTCTTTGATTGAATCCCAAGGCCGAAAGCCGCCGGGAAAATCCGGACGCGCCCAAGTGAGTATCAGATATGTGAACGAAGCGCATCTCAGTAAGTTGTTAGGTGAAAAGATACAAACCCGACTTTCTTCCCCCTCACCCTCAGGTCTGGCGGGATTTCCAACCTAGCCATTTCCCCCTAGGGAGAGGGAACATTCCCCTCTCCTGATAGGTCTGACTATTCGACAAGCTCACGTCGTCGAGCAAAGTCGGACGAGGGACAAGGGTACAACCCCTGTCCGAACGGGAAACGCGAGACAAGTCTCGCTACTTGGGATTAGAAAAAATTTTCATCTACCTTTGCTTTCTCGAATTTCTTTTTCCCAGACACTCTGCCTTTCAGCCATTCTTCGTAAAGATGAATCTTAGCGGGGATGGCAAACGGTGACTGCGGCGATGTGATCAAAGCCTCACCGGCTTCCAGCATCTGGATCTCGGTTCCCAAATCGGAAATGTCCTGCTTGGCAGAGGATTTCACGATGTTTCTGTCGCGCTCGTCCGCCAATCCCAAAATGAAAAGAGTGTTGAATTGTGACAGCAATTCCTCATCGATCAGCTTGGGCTGTTGGGTGATGGCACACAGCCCGGTCTTGAATTTTCTGCCTTCCCTTGAAATCTGAGCGAAGACGTTTATGTCGGATTTCCCTTTCTGCGATAGAACCCTTTGTGCCTCTTCCATAACGATCACGGTGGGCAGAAGTGCTTTGAATTTGGCCGGATCCTGATAAGCCCTGCTATTGTTGGAGAGAACCGCCCGGGCCAAGACAGCGGAGATCAAAAGCTCTTCCTGTTCGGACATGTTCGATGTGTCGACCAATACCAGTTTGCCGGATTTCAAATCGGTAATTACATTTCTGGTTATTGACACAGAGGAGTCTTTATGAATGAAGGGGAGTCTCAAGATTTGATCCGCCCTTCTTTGAATCACCCCGGCAGTCGATTCGAAGAATCCTTTGCCGCTGGGGAGATTGACCAGAAGGTCATCCATGGTGGCGTAGGCAACTTTGGTCAACCAGTCTTGTCCGAACAGGTGACTCACCGCATAAAGCATTTCTATCTGAGGTTGAGTGAAATCGTAGATATGGCGAAGATCTTTTATGTTAATCTCAGCAGCACTTATCTTGAGTTTATTATGAGGGCCGATAAGATCGCGAGAACTGTAAACCCGCAGTCTTTCTTTAGCCAAAGGATGATCCACCAGACCTCTGTGATTCGGATCTCCTCCTCCATCGTAGTATTCACCGTGGGGATCCAAAATAAGCATGCTGTATTTGCCGGATTCCAGAATCATTCCTGCCAGCACCTTCATCAAATTGCTTTTGCCCATGCCGGTAGTGGCAAAGACTCCGATATGGTAAGGAAATAGCTCGCCGGAGATTCCCACGGAAAAATCCAGAATATCCTCGCCGGAGCGCAAAAATCCAATCTCCAAATCACCCATGTATTTTTCCAAGAAATCGAAATCGTTCTTGGCTGGGATTCTCACCTTGGAAAAATGGGAAGGAATGCTTTTGGGCTTCCTGAAGACATTTCCCTTCACATATCCCAAAGGAACGCATCGCCCGACTTTGTAAAGTCTTCTTTCTTTTTCATGGAATTCGAAAGATTCCTTCTGCCTGTCGAGAAGCATCATGTTGCCTGCGGTCCTTTCCGCCCAATTGGGGTCCGATGCCTCTGTGCCGTAACTGACATCCACCACGCGCAAATAAAATGGCAGACCTTTTTCCTCATCCTGTGCCAGGAGGATATCTCCCAGATGCAGGTCCTGTTCATAGAAAGTGCGAAAATAAAGCTCGGTGATCTTCTTTCCGGTTATTCTTCCTTTGTAATCCATTATGATCCTCGTTAGTTGATGTAAGACTTCCCCCTCACTTTAATCCTCTCCCCCTGGGGAGAGGGAAAAATCGTTTGGCACGAAACAGGTTTCGCTACTCCAGGTTTGTCCTTACCCTCATATACTCTCTTTTTTTCAAATCCTAATACCTCATCAATAGAAGGAAAATTCGCAGGCTGAAGCTCATTTGTCCATTTAGATCCATAGGAAGTCAACTGACCTGCGGCTACTAAATCTCAAGTGTTCAAATCCGCATTCAGGATCTCATGGAAATCGGTGAATAACAAATCCCAATCGCCTGTGCTGATTCCCTGTTCCAGAGCTTTGGACTGTAACCTGTATTTGATGTCTTCCACCTCTCCGGTTGTCATTCGAGCCAAATTATGTACTGCCGCCAGTGGATAGGGATAGCCCAGGAATGCTGGATCACTCGACAGCTCCGATAGAAACGAAAAAATGACGTTCGGATCAACCTGATCGAAACGGTTAATGTCTACCCGGAAGGCAAAATCGGAGGAGACTTTCAACCTGGCCACGTAGATGGTACCGAAATAACTGGGGCTTTTGGTGCCCAGCTCGTCTGCGGAAATTTGACAGAACCATCTGGAATTCGGGCAAAACCTCTCCCCTATTTTGACCACTGCCGGAATCAAAGGTGACCGATCTCCCCAATAAAGCGTGCTGGTTTTGGAGACTCCCACAAGATGGACGCCCTTTTCTTTCGCCTTTTGGGTGATTGTCAAAAAGAAATTATGCGGTGGAGCTATGCTGGCCTTAAGCGATCCATCGATCAGAAGCATATCGCCCTGGTTGAGTTGGTCTAACAATTCTTGAGCCAACTTCCATTCGGAGAACAAACGCAGCCGATCCAACATCTTGTCGATTCCGGGCGCCTCGGACGGTTCTTCCCCGGTCAGATCTCTGTAAGCAGAAGAATACCTTTCGGAAATACCGGCCCGGGAAATTATCTCCAGCTTCAAAGGAAGAGTCTTTTGTTGGATTCTTTTTCCATTTTGAAATATCACTGATCCAGTCCGATAGACCACAATCAGAAATGACCTTCCTTTGGCCACCGTCGCGGAACCACCATCCACCGCCGCTACCCTGCCATGCGAATTCGTCTCCTGAATTCTGGTGAAGGAAAGGCCGTTCAAATCCTTGTCCAGGAGCAAAGGCTCCCTTTCCTCTCCGCCTGAATCCACCTCGATATAGGATGGTTCCTGGTTTAAGGCATCCCTGATGAAACTGACGGCCAGGCTTATCCCATTATCGATATTTTCGTTTATGTCCAGCATTCTTAATTTCTTACCTTCCGATTGATTCCCCCCTCACCCTCGCTCTCTCCCCCCGCTAGGGGAGAGGGAACAGGTTCGGTTCTCTGGGGACACTCTCAACATTTCTACCCCTGTTCTGCATCCCTTATTTTCTAAGAGTGTATATAACTCCGGTGCCAAAGAGAACATTTGTGTAAGCCGCCTCAGAGAATCCCATTTGGCTTAGCATGTTGAGCAATTCTTTTTGTTTGAGGAAGCGCTTTAGAGATTGGGGCAGATAGCTGTAAATGTCAGCGTGTCCTTTGGAGAAAATTCTGGAAAGCTTCGGCAAAATTGTATCGTAATAGAAGAAATAAATATCTCTTATGACTTTTATCTCAGGATGAGCCACATCAAGAAGCACCGCTCTTTTGTCTTTTTTCAGAACTCGTTTTGTCTCGTTGAAAAAGAGATTCAAGTTCTCCATGTGCCTCAACGAAAACCCCATCATAGCGCCATCGGATATGTTACTCTTGAAAGGAAGCTTTTCCACATCGCAGATTACTGTACGGACCCTTTCCAAAAGCCCCAGTCTTCTCAGTTTCGCTTGTGCTACCTTCAGCATGTCCCGATTGAAATCGCACAGCACAACTTTCCCCTTAAAAGACCGACTGGAAAGAAGGGTGATGGCCATGTCGCCGGTACCAGCGCAAAAATCCAGAACCAGAGCAGATGAGGCCAGTTTCGAGGTTGCCATGCGCCTCCATAGAACGTCCAGACATAGGCTCATGATTCTATTCAGCCTGTCATATTCTCCACAAATCTGGGAAAACATCTGCGAAACGTATGGTTTGTTGCTTTTCTTGATCCTATGCATATCTGTCAGTTACCCTTCGAGTTGCCTCGGGACGGATCCTCCGTCATGATCTGATATGTTTCTATTCTCCATTTCCCCTTGCTTTTATTCAGGAACAGGTTAACCGGTTTTTCAAACTCATCAGATTCCTTTTCTTCTTCTGGAGCCTTCATCTTGAGTTTCAGTTCCACCTTGGCACTATCGCCCACGATGGTGAATGTTTTGCTTGCTATATGAATATTCTTGATCTCTCCCCAGGCAGAGAAATCCGTTATTAGTCTGGAGGTTAAATCCTCTTCGCTCTTGTTCACCACCGAGCCTAATAGCTTTACGTCTTTGCCTCTTAACCCCTTTTCAAATTCCATCAAAAGCTCTTTGATTAAGGCCACGTCGTTTTCGGGAGGTTTGGGCACGCAACCAAGAGGCAAAAGTGATAAGAAAAACAATATCTGAAGGAGGGGATGTTTTGATTTTTTTTTCAACTATTTTATCCCATTTGAGCGTTATGGTTTTGTGCAAAAGACCGATTATGTAATTATAAAAAGAATGGATCCAAAAGACAACTTTTATTTTCACGCAGGACGTAAGAATTCAGAAGCTTACACGGATGGCTCGACAAAAGGGGCTTAGCAATCACCGTTTGGGAGTACTGTTCTGGGACAATTCTGCTATAGAATAGAAAAAAAGTGAGGGCTTTCTCTGGTTAGGATAGGGGGGGCTAGGAAACTATCCTGGGGGTCCAGAGTCCACCCTCATTTTTTTCTGATAATATTTATTTCCTCGAATATAATATACTCCTCTCTGGCCGCTGTCAAGAAAAAAATCGAATCCTGCAGGATTTTCTTCTGGCTGTAGTCCGTCCATGTGCGTTAGAACTGCTCGACGACAAGGACCCCGTCGGGCACAAGACCCGACGCTACAAGTCTCCCCTCCCTTTTTGGGAAAGAATTTCTGCCGGTGGCAGATCTCTGTCCGACATCCAGCAGGCCGGCCCCTCTGGCGGAAAGGTGACCGGGATACGTTTTAGAAGGTTCACCTAAAGGTGAACACTCCAGAGGCCGTCGCGGGGCTGGGAGGCCTTCAGACTAAACCTCCTCAGGATAAACCCGGCTTACGCGGGCTTGGGGAGAGGATTAAGTTGTGGGGGCTACGTTTCATCAGGTTCACCTGAAGGTGAACACTCCAGTATTTGCCACCGTATAACTGATAAAGAGCTGTGGTGAGGTACATTAGGAAAACAGGTAAGCTCATTCTCAGGGAATTGAGGCAATGAAGACGGCAAGAGCTCTTATCATCATAGTGGCGCTGTTTTTTCTCGGCCCTTTGGCAAGGGGAGCCACCCCTGATTCCAATATCCTCAAACTGTCCAGCAGCTTGTGGGGAGAGCTCAGGGACATGAAGTTCGACGGGACGACGGGATATTGTGTGTTCTTCGATGGTTTGGCAACATTGGACTTGACCAATATCAATTCTCCTTCTCAGATGGGTCAAGTTGAGCTTTCGACAGGCGGGCAAAGAGTCGATGTCTCAGGCAATTACGCTTATGTGGCTTCAGCAGATAGCTTACTCTATGTGGTTGACATAGCGTCACTTATCAAGCCGTCCTTAATAGACAGCTTTAAGCTGTTTGACAAAGCTATGGACATAAAGGTCAGGGATGATTTTGCCTTTGTTGCTGCAGGGCAGAATGGGCTCTTGATTCTGGATATTTTCGATCCTCAGAACGTCGCAGTTGTTGGTTCGTGCAGTGTATCGAATCTTGACGCTCAATCTCTGTACCTGCTTGATGATTTCGCTTACCTAACGGGAGGAGCAACAGGAGTGAAGGTGATAGACGTATCTTCTCCTGAATCTCCGTTCCTGGCAGGCTCCTATGATTCCCTCGGCGGGGTGAAGAGAGTCTTCGTGAATGAGGATGATGAAAAGAGAATCTACGCTTGCCTGGGTACCTCCTGGGAATTTCGAATACTGGACGTGACGAATCCGGTAGACATCTTCACCGTCTCCAGCTGTGTAACTGAGTCTGACTTGGCCGATCTTTTCGTAAAAGATGACTGTGCCTACTTGGCCCTGACCACTGATGGAATTCTGGTCCTGGATATTCGCGATAAGGAATCCCCAACTCCCGTTTCTGCTTCCTCTTGTGGAGACTTCAGTAAGGGGATTTTTGTCCATTCGGATTTTGTATTCGTCTCCGATCTGTTTGGACCCACGAGCATAGTGAACGTTTTCAATCCGGATCGCCCGTTCTCCGCTGGAACGTATAGAGTGCCGCGCTTTTCGACCGACGTCTTTGTGGAAGACAATTTGGCCTATGTGCTCTGCGAGAATACCGGGTTTTATATCCTGGACGTGGAAGACCCCAGCGATCCTCAGACTGTCAGTGTCTTTGATGCGCAGTATAACAACAATGGAGTCTGCGCAGAGGGAGATTTTGTCTATTTCAGTGCTCTGGTTGCTGGCATGAGAGTGGTGGACGTATCTGATCCTTCGCATCCCCAAGCAGTGAGCGTGTATCATCCGGAAGGGTATTCGTATGGCGTTCAGGTAAGGGATGGTTTTGCATATTTCTTGAATTCTGAAAATGACATTCAGATCATAGACGTACACGATCCTTACAACCCGGCTCCAAAAGGCTTCATAGAAACTCCCGGGACCTTGAAGGACATAACCATAAGCGGTGACTATCTCTATGCGGCTGACCTTGAGATGGGTTTGACCATCATAGACATCTCAGATAAGGATGATCTTTTCGTAGTTACGTCGATTCCCACGGTGGGAAGATGCACGAATGTCTTCTCCAATGGGAATCTTCTGCTCATCGCCGCCCAGCACGTCGGCCTAGAGATATACAACATAACTGATCCAACCGCACCATCGTTCCTTGGATGTTACTTTACCGACGAGGGGATTGAGGATGTCTACGCGGAAAATCAGTACGCTTATTTTTCCACGACCACGGACTGTGTGCGAGTAATTGATCTAAACTCCCCTTCTTCTTCCTTACTGGTTGGAACTTATCACTCCAGAGACAATCCGGGAAAGTTGGTGGTTAAAGAAGAACGTATTTATCTTTGCGATGGCCGTTCTTTCAAGATATTGGAATTCGATCCTCCTACGCCAAAGTCAGAAAACGAATTCCTGCAGTATCCGGCACATCCATTCCAGTTAGAGCAAAACTATCCCAATCCCTTTAACCCTTCCACCGACATACGCTTCGCCGTTTATGGTTCACGGTTCATGGTTCATCGTCCCCTCCCCACCACACTAACTATATATAACGTTCTGGGAAAGAAAGTCAGGACTCTGGTAGACGAGGAGAGAATGCCGGGTGATTATCAGGTCAATTGGGACGGGAAGAATGAAATGAACGAAGAGGTCGCTGGTGGGGTTTATTTCTGCAGATTGAAAGTGGGAGACTTTGAACAGACTAAGAAGATGATTTTGATGAGATAAATAGAAGGATTGCCCTCCTTTTCAGAAGAATTAGGATTAGAGTCAGTCGAGCCCAATGAATTGGGCAACTACCATACGCTACTCCAGAAGCACGAAAGAAGTTTTTTATCCTTTTATCAGTTCTTTGCTCTTCTCCTTGCTTCTTAGCTTGGAGGAAAAAGCTTTCAGCTCCTCCAGATAACGGCTATTGTGCACCTTCCATTTGATGAGCATCCAGTGACCGTATATCCGGAAGGAGAAGTTTTTGAATTTGAATCTTACAAAAGATTTTGTGACCTGCCAGAGAGAGTAGAACTTGGGCATAGCCTCCAGCATGACCCCGTACTGCAGTTCCCAGGCGGATATCTTGTTCGGCTTGAAGACCACATGGTGCCCGTCATACTGACTCCAATCGAAAGTAACGATTCGGTTTTGTGAGCTTAGATTATCATAGAAGGGGGTTCCCGGAAGAGGTACCAGGATGACCATCTGAACGGTGTCGATCTTCCATTTGATGGCCGTCTTCACCGTCTCCATCACCGTTTCTCTGTCATCATCCTCTCCGCCCAGAACGAACATGCCATGCACTTTGATCTTGTATTGATGCAGTATCCTGATTGCTTCCGCCATCTCTTCTACGGTCTGGCGTTTATTGTACTCCTCTAAGGTTCTGGGATTGACAGATTCCAGACCGAGGTATAACACCTTGCAGTTAGCTTTCTGCATGAGCTTTAGAAGCTCTTTGTCTTTAGCCACGTCCACCCGGGCCTGAGCACTCCAAGGGAAACTCAAGCCACTCTGGAGCATCATCTCCAGCAACTTCTTGCTTCGCTTGGGGCTGGCCGTAAAATTATCATCATAGAAGAAGACCCATGATCCAGGATAGAGCTTTTGATAGTATTTCAACTCCTCTACGGTCTTTTCCTGACTGCAAAAACGATATCTGTGACCGAACATCTTGGTGACCGAACAGAAAGTGCAGTCGTACGGACATCCCCGTGAGGTCAGGACCGGAATTATGCCCATATCTTTGTATCCCTGGATCAGAGACAAATTAATCCTGGGCAAACGGTCCAAATCTCGCAGGTGCGGTCTCGGATCGTTATGATTGACCTTATTCCCTATCTTATAGGATAATCCCGGAATTTTGGAGATTCTGGCCACGTCGTTTCCGTTTTCCAGCCACGAAATTAGATCTAAGATTGTCTCCTCCCCTTCACCTCTAACCACGTAGTCTGCATGATTATTCAACGCCTCGTCTGCCATGAAGGTAACATGAGCGCCCCCCATGGCAATGGTGATATCTTTTCCCAAAACCTTCGCTTTTTCTTTAATCTTCTTTGCAAGCTGATAAGTTTCCGGAGCAGTACTTGTAATGGTCGAGAGCATGACCATGTCCGCGGAGAGCACTTCATCCCAATTTATGGGAGCGATGTCCGGGCAGTAGATCTTGACATCATAACCTTTTTCCTTCAAGATGGTGCCCATCTGAGGAAGTCCTAACCGGGGCAGCTTGAAGGCACTGAACACGTGGAAACCAGGTGGGCTTGGCTCTATTCCAACTATCTTGTTTATATTCATCTCGTTTTCTCTCAATATCTCCCCTTTTCTGTAAATCGATTTGCCACAATCTACTCAAACCGACGTGGCGTTGTCAAGTCTTTTTTCCGCGGTCTCTCAAAAAGACTGTGGTGACTACAATTTGGAATATCCTCACCAAAGGCGAGAACAAAGATCAAGCTGAAGCTTGATACTCCGGAAGCACGATTCAACAATTTCGCTTTCCACACGTTTATTTCCGGAAATGTGTTGTGATGTCAGGCGCCAGTTATTATAATCCTATTACGTAAAGGCGGACAGAAAGGAGAGAATTTGATAGATTTCTTGAAAGACTTGAATCCTGCGCAACGAGAAGCAGCTGCTCACGTCTCCGGGCCGCTTTTGATTCTGGCGGGAGCGGGAAGTGGAAAGACCAGAGTTATTGCCTTCCGAATTGCTTACCTGGTGGGAGTGAAGGGAATCGACCCTCAGAGAATTTTAGCTGTCACCTTCACCAACAAGGCCGCTGGCGAAATGAAAACCCGGGTGGAAAAGCTTTTGGGGAAGAGCGGATTCAATATCTGGGTGAGCACTTTTCATTCTTTATGTGCAAGAGTCTTGCGGATTGAAGCGGGAGCTTTGGGGTATGCCCGGACTTTCTCCATCTACGACCAAAGTGACCAGCTCTCATTGATAAAGAAATGTATGGAGGAACTGAACATCTCAACCAAGCAATTTTCAAAGGAAGCCATTTTAAACCATATATCAAAAGCGAAAGACAAGCTGATGGATTGGCAGGAATATTCATCACATACCGAGGACGTCTTTGAAGAAAACGCTGCAAGAGTTTATGAACTCTACGAGAAAAAGCTTAAAGGAGCAAATGCTTTTGATTTTGACGATCTGATCATGAAAACTGTGGAGGTGTTCAGGAATTATCCTGCCATTCTGAAAAAGTATCAAGACAGATTTGAATATATCCTGGTGGATGAGTATCAGGATACCAATCATGCCCAATACGTCCTGGTAAATCTCTTGGCCTCCGAGAACAAAAACCTGTGTGTGGTGGGAGATGAGGATCAATCCATCTATGGCTGGCGAGGCGCGGATATTCGCAATATTCTGGATTTCGAGCGTGATTACACAGATGCAAAGGTGGTGAAACTGGAACAGAATTATCGTTCCACCCAGGTTATCCTTGATGCTGCGACCGCAGTGGTCAAGAACAACACGGAAAGAAAGGGCAAAACTCTTTATACCAAGTTGCGGACGGGAGAAAGGGTGGGGCTTTTCTATGTGGAGAATGACAGGCTGGAATCCAAGGCTTTGGTGGGACGCATGCAACATTTCATGCAGACAGCAGATTACGCGCGTTCCGACTTCGTCGTTCTCTACAGAACTAACGCTCAATCGCGTTTGTTCGAACAAGAGCTCAGAGACAATGGAATCCCCTATGTGATCGTGGGAGGGGTGAGATTTTATGAACGTAAGGAGATAAAGGACATATTAGCTTATCTGAAGGTGATAGCTAATCCCAAGGATGAAGTAAGCATCAAGAGAATCATAAACACGCCGGGGAGGGGGATTGGTGAGAAGACCATTTCCAAGATAGAGAGCTTCTGCAACACGCAAAATGTCAGTTTCCTTGATGGGGTCAATCAGATAGAAGGAATCGAGGGAATCTCACCAAGGACAAAAGGCACCATAGGTGATTTTGCCAAAATGATGCGCGAGCTTGTCAAGATAAAGGAAGAAAAGCCGGTGGATGAGTTGACAGAGATGATCGCTGAGAAGAGTGGATATTTAGATGAACTGAAGAGAGAAAAAACCGTCGAAGCTGAAAACAGAATCGAGAACGTAGGGGAGCTTATCAATGCCACATCCGAATTCAAGGAAAGATCGGAGAATCCCACCCTGGAGGGATTTTTGGAAGAGGTCTCCCTTATCACCGACATAGACCGGTGGGACAACACCAAAGATGCGGTGACTTTGATGACCCTGCACGCTGCCAAAGGCCTGGAGTTTCCGGTGGTCTTCATTGCTGGATTAGAGGAAGGACTATTTCCTCTTTCCCGGTCTTTGGAAAGTACCTCCGAGCTTGAAGAGGAAAGAAGGCTCTTTTACGTGGGAATCACCAGGGCAAAGGAAAGACTATTCCTGTCCTATGCCCTTCACCGCAGACGTTTCGGCGACATGACGAACCTAAGATCAAGATTTCTTGATGAGATTCCGGAAGAGCTGCTGGAGGTTGAGGATTTTGTATCGCCTACGGCGGAGGCATTTGCCAAAGCTGATCTAGGCCGCGTGGAGACTTTTTACCCGGAAACCGCCAATATGTACGACTCTCTGCTTCAGGTTGGCACTCGGGTGATTCACTCCCACTGGGGCGAAGGGCAGATTATTCAAAGAGAAGGATCGGGGGAGAATTTAAAATTGACCGTAGTCTTCAGAGGGGGAATCCGCAAAAAGCTTTTGGCCAAATATGCGGATTTGGAGATAGTCGGTTACTAACACAAACGCTGTTATTGCTCGTACAGTTTTGCCCCCTCACCCCCGCCTTCGGCGGGATTCTCAACCTAACCCTCTCCCCCAGGGGAGAGGGAATCAAACTGGACGGTCCGCATGTTCGCCAAAGGCGCCCGCCTGCCAATTTTCAACGGGCAGGGATCTGCCTCAGGCAAAAATGCGCCCCCTACAAATCCCTGTTGAAAACAAACGGCCTTTGGTTACACATATGGAGGGAGCGACAAAATGAAAACGTTCATTACAGGGGCAACAGGTTTTATCGGGACGCACCTGGTAAAAAGGTTAGCTCAGACCGAGCACGAGCTGCGCTGTCTGGTCAGGAAAACCAGCGACGTTCACACCTTGAAGGAGTCAGGTGTTGCCCTCATCACGGGAGACGTGACCGACAAGGATTCCGTGCTTGAAGGCATGAGAGGCTGCGATTGGGTCGTCAACCTGGCCAACATCTACACATTCTGGGAACCCGACAAGCAGGTTTACACAGACGTAAACGTCGGCGGCACACGAAATGTGATGGAGTGTGCTCTGGAGACGGGTGTATCCAAGATAGTGCACGCGAGCACCGGGGTGATCTATGGCAAGCCGGAGGATTGTCCTTTCACCGAGGAAAGCCCGGTTGGCCCGGTTCGATTCAGCGAGTATGCCCGAACCAAGTATGCGGGGGATCTGATCGCCTGGGAACTTTACGAGAAAAAGGGATTGCCCCTGGTCATGGTCTACCCTGTCGCCGTCGTGGGCCCGGGTGATCCCAAAACCACGGGTGACTATATCCAGGATTTGATTCATCGCCGGATGCCGGCCAGAGTCTTTGAGGATTCCATTCTTACCTGGGTGTATGTAAGGGATGTAGCCGAGGCCATCGTCAGGGCACTGGAGAAGGAAGAGAACCTGGGGGAAAAATACCTGGTGGGCAAACACCAACTGTCTCTTAGAGAGATCAATGAAATGATCAGCGAAATCTCGGGGGTTGCCCTCCCTAAGCTGGCCCTTCCCGGCTGGATGGTCGGCGTGAATGCAATACTCCTGACAGCACTGGCCAACTTGATCAAAAAGCCGCCTATATTAAAGATGGCCAAGGATAAGACCAGGACCATGAAAGAGGGGTTCGTAATCGACGGGAGCAAGGCGGAGAGAGAATTGGGTATTACCTATACGCCTGTTCGTGTTGCGCTTGAGGAAGCGATTGCATCGTATCAACGCGGGACTGCATAGCGCCAGGTTCTCTATGTTGGTAACGGACGCCCTCGTCCGAGACCAAGGACGTCACGGGCAAAGTGTTCGTCACGAAGAAAGGATGCTCTGAGCTTGAGAAATTGTTATTCCCGAACCATCAAAACAGAAGGTTTGTACAATGGTGTTAATTAGACCTAGGTTAAATGATTTTTACGATCTTCCGTTTACACAAGAGGAAGTAGATTTTGCCATTCCTTTTCTAGATGAAGATATTCCTCTATGCGCCGATCCATTTCTTTTATGGAAATCTCCCTCTTTACAGGATAACTCGCTTCATACTGCGGTTACAAATTCCTTTAATCATTTGGGTTATCTTTTTAACAAGGGACAGGAGAAAGATGCTGTCAACATATTAATAAAAACATCCGAGTGTTACGAGGTCGGCCTTGGGGTCTCAAAAACACGAATAGGGAAGCCGTTTGGTAAGAAGCTTGCATATAATATACTTTCTTTATATAAAGATATTCCTCAGGTAAATAAATCAGGGTTTACTCATTTTGAAGAAATTCAATTATTCGTTGATAATGTTTCAAGAGATAGAATAAGCGACATTACTTGTAGTTTTATTAAATCTTTCTTAATTGACTTCACTATCGAGCAATGCCAAAAACATAATATCCCCTCGGAAAAAACGAAGCTCGATTTGTACGATTACAAGAAGAACGCTTTTGTTGAGGAAGTAGTTTCTTTACCTCAAAATCCCCAAAATAGACTACCCATTATATTAGTACCTAAGCGATGGTTGCGATTTATTCCGTGGATTAATTATGAAGATTACTTCAGTAATTATTTCACTACGGATGTTATCAAAGCAGAGGGTAAGTTTCCAAAGAGAGTTGAATTACTTAATTATAATAGAAATAATTATGATGTTGTTCAATCGTATGTTAAGATAAAAGAACTATTACGGTCTGACTGTAAAAACGATCCTTTATTTAAACCAATTCCTGTTTTGTCTACTAAAAGAAAATTCACTACTATAATGAAGCTACCGACTGGGAAAGATGACAAGGCCGATAGGAAATATGAAGACAATGTCTGTCAGCTCATGGCCTCTTTGGTTTATCCGCAATTAGATTTCGCGGACATACAGAGCAGAACGGACTCAGGGGTATTGATTAGAGACTTGGTGTTTTATAATAACAAATCTTACGACTTCCTGAAAGACATTTTCGACGAATATGATTGCCGTCAAATTGTGATGGAGTTGAAGAACGTAGAGGCGGTTGAACGACAACACATTAATCAATTAAATAGATACCTAAAAGATCAATTTGGGCGATTCGGTATAATTGTCACCCGACAATATGCTTCAAAACGAATTTTAAGAAATACGATCGACTTGTGGTCAGGGCAAAGAAAGTGTATTTTAATATTATGTGATGATGATTTAGGAATGATGTGTGAACTCTACCAAAGTAGACAGAGGCTGCCAATCGATGTAATAAAGAAAAAGTACGTTGAGTTCACTAGGGCTTGCCCTGGATAAGGAGGGATAGTAATGAAAGAGACGGATATCGAAAAGTTCGAAAAAATGCAGACTCAATTGCATGGACTTTATGAGGAAATAAGCGCTCTATCAAAGAAAGCGCCCAATGATGCAGTTAACAAGTTCAAACTAAAGTTTATTAATGAGGTGCTCTCACAAAGCGACGGAATCTTGACCAGTCAACACAAGCCTTTCGATGAGTTCAAGAGGTTTGATGAAGACGATTTGCCAACGAATAGTGATGTCGCGTTAATTCTTTCTCAATATTTGAACTGTATGGAAGAGTTACGAGTAGATAACATAGAACAACCGGGTGGCGGCGGTTGGTATTGGTTAGTTAACGGCGAAATCTCTACTATGCGGACATCAGCACCTAAAAAACTTAAGGGAGAGAGGTAATGGCTGGAAAACAGGACAAAGGCTTACCTACTGAAGAACAGGTTGAGAAATTCGGCATGCTATCTGGATTGCTTCATTCCATTTTCGATGAAATGAAAGATTTTTCAAAGAAGAAACCTGAGGGAGCCCTAAACCAGGTGAAGGTCAAAATCATAAACAATGTTCTGGGGCAGATTAAGGGATTGCTCTCTTCTCAGCCAACTGTGGACTTTCTCGAGTTGCTCAATGATGAAGCATTGCCTACCTATAGTGACGCAGTCCTGATAATAAGCCAATATAACTCTGCTATGACCCAATTCATAAAGAAATTCTATCTTCGTGAGGATGACTTTCGCGAAGGGAGATGGATCACAAGAGAGAATCCGTGAGAACTGCAAAGAGTCTGTAGGTCGACGGTGCCCCGAGGGGCGCTTGACAAATACGAGCTTGTCAGGCAGACTGCGCCATGCTCGACCTACTCTTTAAGCCTTTCGCAGGCTAAAGTCTGCGGCTACACAATCTTCAATTCACAATTCTGGCTTCCAGTCATATTCGATATATTGAGCGGTTTGCAGGGCTTGGTCTTTTCCCAGAAGCCTGGCGACTACGTATAAAGACATATCGATTCCTGTCGCTATTCCGGCGGACAAAATGATTTTACCATTATCCACAAATCGCTTGTCGGTCTGAATGGTTGTGTTGGGTGCTAGCTCTTTCAGAAGCTCTATTGCGGTGTGGTGAGTGGTTGCCTTCAAGCCTTCGAGTAGACCTGCCTTTGCCAAGAGCAATGCACCGGTGCACACGGAGAGGACTAACTCTGCCTTTTGCGAACAGTGTTTGATCCAGTCGATCAAGACTGCGTTGTTTATCTCCCTGCGGGTGCCCTGACCTCCGGGAACCAAGAGAATACCAGGCTGCGGACAATCTTGGATGGTATACTGAGGATTAACGCTGAGACCGTTTCGGGTAGTTATGGGAGCAGACTTTTCAGCAACAGTGTATACATTGAACGGTTTTGAGTTATCCTGTCTTCCTGCTACAGAAAAGACTTCAAAGAGGCCGGTAAAATCAAGCAATTCGACGTCATCGAAGATAAGTATGGCGACATTTCTGGGTTGGCTCAACTTATTCCCTGATATTTAGGAGAGAGTTGCAATCCATATTTGCGATTGCGGGAAGAAGTCTCAGGTCAAGCTGAAGCTTGACACTCCACCAAGGTCGAGGGTAAGGATACCCTCGACCAACAGGCGATGGCAGACAAGTTGAACAAGGTTAAGGTTTTTTCCCTTTCGAAAAGTCTCAGGTCAAGCTGAAGCTTGACACTCCAGGAAAGTCAAGGGTAAGGGTACTCTCGACCAACAGGCGATGGCAGACAAGTTGAACAAGGTTAAGGTTTTCTCCCTTTCGAAAAGTCTCAGGTCAAGCTGAAGCTTGACACTCCAAGAAAATCAAGGGTAAGGGTACCCTCGACCAACAGGCGATGGCAGACAAGTTGAACAAGGTTAAGGTTTTTCCCCTTTCGAAAAGTCTCAAGTCAAGCTGAAGCTTGACACTCCAAGAAAGTCAAGGGTAAGGGTACCCTCGACCAACAGGTCATCCTGTGATAGCAGACAGAATGAACAGCGTTAAAGCTGTTTCTCTTTCAAAAAGTTACAGGTCAAGCTAAAGCTTGACACTCCAGAAAGGTCGAGGGTAAGGGTACCCTCGACCAACAAGAGACTTAGCAATCAGCGCCAAAGTCTTTTTTGAAGGCCTCCGCTAACTTGGCTCCCCAATTGTCTAAAGGTTCCAATCTTCCAAAGAAGAATCTGAGCACCGGAGGCTCCTCGACAAATTTCAATCCTTTAATTTTGTCCCGGTACTGATATACCCATTTTAACCTGTCAACAACATATTCTATGTGGGACATGGTATAGACTCTTCTGGGCACTGCCAGGCGTGCCAGTTCCAGATCAGAGTATACGTCATTTCCGTCCTGGTCCCGGTCCATAGAAATGGTCCCTCTTTCCATGCATCTGACGCCGGATGCGATATAAATTGCGGCGGACAGAGCCCCGGCTGGATACTGGGATTGAGGAAGATCGGGCAGAAACATCTTGGCGTCAACGTGACAGGCCAACGCTCCGGCTGGTGTGACAACGGGAATCTTCTCCTCGACACATCTTGCCACAAAATACTTCACCTGCTCCGGCACGGCTCCGGCAACATTCGGGTCGGTCATCTCCCGCATGCCCACAGCCATCGCTTCCATCTCGCTGAACGCTATGCCGCCATAGGTCAAAAATCCTTCATAAACCGGAAGCCAGGGTTTTATCAGTTCGTAGAACTCCTTGTTGTTGGTGGCGATCAGTCCTCCTCTGGCGCTGCTGTTCTTTCTGGCGCTCATATAGAAAATATCAACCAGGCTTATGGCTTCCTTGACTATGTCTGCGATGGTGCGATTTTCGTACCCCTTCTCTCTTAAGTTTACGAAATAAGAGTTTTCGGATACTAAGGTTGCGTCCATGAGCAGAGTAATTCCGTGATCCGAACAGATCTGCCTTACCTCTTTCAAGTTGGCCATGGAAAAAGGCTGGCCACCCAGAAGGTTGGTGGTGGCTTCCATACGAACGAAAGGTATCTTATCCTTTCCATATTTCTTTATCACGTCCTTCAGCTTCTGGACGTCCATGTTGCCTTTGAAAAGATTGGTGCTTTGCGTGTTCAGGGCTTCATCATGGTAAATTTCCAGAACCTTTCCCCCAGCAAGCTCGAAGTGGGCCTTGGTGGTGGTAAAATGATAATTCATGGGAATCACGTCGCCCGGTTTGATGAAGCATTTGGCCAGCAGATGCTCGGAGGCTCTTCCCTGGTGGGTGGGCAGGATGTACTTGACACCCAGGACATCCTCTATGGCAGCGGCCAGCCGGTAGAAGCTTTCGCACCCGGCATAAGCGTTATCCGCAATCATCATCGCGCCGAGCTGATTATCACTCATGGCATTGGTTCCGCTGTCAGTCAGCATGTCGATGAATATGTCGCGGGTGCGAAGCGAAAAGGTGTTGTAACCGCCTTGCTCTATGGCTTTCAGCCTCTCATCAACCGGAGCCAATCTGCTCTTTTGCACGATCTTTATCCGGTGCATCTCAATTGGTATCTCTTTACCGCTGAATAACTTGATGTTCACCTCTTCCTCCTTGGTTTGAACTCATACGTGTGCTACTCAAGAAACCTGCCATGTGAAAAGGCTTGAGTTCTGACGTGAGTATGAATCCTGGTAATCCTTGTGTTCTTGCTTTCACTTGTCTGTTGATTTCCCAACCAGACGCGTTTACTCACATAACTTCGCGCAAATCACTATACACAACTTGAAGAGATTTTGCAAGGGATTTTTGGATAACCGCTAAAAAAAGGGGCCTGGGAAAATCTGCTGTAGGAATGTCCCCCCTCTGATGCGAGGCGCAAACATTTGACAGAACAAATGAGTGCCCTGTGGTTAACCCACAATGATTGTTGAAAGGGTGTTTTTGGAGTGCGAAAGTTTGCTTTCGCGATTTTTTAAGATCCACATGTTCTTACACCAGTACTGCCTAAACTCTTGAAAACCGCACCAGCAAGCTGGTGCACTCCACTCTGGCTTTTCAACAAGCCCTTAGGGCGAAGGCTGCAGTTGGGTCTTACAGTTTTCCGAACACCTTGACTATCCACCTGTGCAAGGAATGGGGGAATCTCACTGGTTCCAAGTAGAGCAAGGGACAAGTCTTGCATATCAGCTCAATCTCATTCTCCTTTGCCAGATCAATCGCCTGGTCGCACTTTGAGCCAGGGTAGAGCCAGACCTTCTTGATCCCCGAATCTACGCATTCCCGAACCGCCTTTTTTGCCCCATCCGGACCGGTTATGATGATGACGCCGTCCAAAGGATCTGAGATTTCCCTTAGGCGATTATAACACATCTGATCGTCAAATAGCTTCAGGTTTCGGTTCACGGGCAGGACCCTGTACCCTCTCTTCTTCAACTCTCTGAAAACGGTATTGGCAAATTTTCCCTTCTTGCCTGAGACTCCCACCACCGCATAGTTCTTGCCGGACCAGAAATCGATTCTTTCATTTTTCATGTTAGTTTCCATGCTGAAGCGTCCGCAGTCGGCCGACCGCAGTCCGCCGCTGATTTCTTGCTTAATCTGTCCAGTATTTATTCATTGGGAGTCTATTTGTGATATTTGCTTCCAGCAAGTATCGAAAAAGCCCGATAAATCTGCTCCAATATTATAACACGAGAGATCTCGTGGGTGAAGGTCATCCGGGACAAGGAAAGCTTAACCGGACAAACCTGCAATACCTCCTCGGAGATTCCCACAGCTCCACCCAGGACGAATGTGAAACAGCTTTGTCCGCGATTCAAGCTCTTCTCAAAGAAGTTTGCGAATTGCTCTGAAGTGAGTTTATCACCACTTACGTCCAAAGCTATGCACAAAGCATCCCCTTTCAAATGCTCCAAGACTCTTTTCCCTTCAGAATCTACGATGTTCTTCTGACTTTTCGATCTGGTGATCTTCTCTTCTTTGATCTCTACCAGCTCCAGTTTCGCATATTTTTTCAGAAGCTTCTGATAATGTTTTATTCCTTGTCTGATCCAGGCCTCTTTGGTTTTTCCCACGAGTATCAATTTTATTTTGGTCAATTTGATTCCTCTCATTCAAGTTCAGCGCGACGCAAGCGTCGCTACTCCTGCCTGACCACAGCGCGACACACCTCGTGCCTAGCCTCGGTGCGAGGCAAGTGTCGCTACTCCTATTTGACCACAGAGAAATTTCTTCTTGCCTCTTCCCTATTGCCCGCCCTGTCCTTGACCGAAATCAGAAGTTCGTGTTTGCCAAGGGAGAGAGGAGAAGTGGCTCTGGTGGTCAGAACGGCGGTCTCCGGATCGTATTCGGGTATCATCCACTTTCCATCTATGGTGACCTGGATATCCAGATCGCTTCCGATGCCCGACAGATCGTCTGTTACGACAGCCTTCACCTTTGGCTTCCTCTGTTTGAATCTCTTGCCATTGTGCGGAGACACTTTCTTTATCACCGGCGGCTGGGTGTCTTCCAGAAGCGCATAGGTGGAGAAACATCTCACCTTTCCGCTCAGCCTTTTATTGGCAGTATCCAGGTCCTGAGTGATGGGCCTCCACCAGCCTCCTTCAGTCAATTCATACAAACCTAATTTCAGCGGATCACAGTCTTCGTCCGGATATCTTAGAGAGATTTTGGCAAAACCGTTCAGAGGAATCGTGGAAGGCTCAACTGTGTAAATCTCCCCTACTACTTCGTGCCTTGAGCCTCTGCTCGGATCTGCTCTCCTGACCGACAAATCTATGTCCTGATAGACTATCCCCGGATCAATCATGACCTCCGCTTTTGCGTCTTCACTTATTGCCTCACCCCCGTATGCACTGGTCACGATGGAGACGGGAATCGCATATTCCGATGCGACCGAGTCGCCGTAAATGTCCTGACCGCGGATCCCGAGGATCATCTGCTTCGGCTCTTTGAGATAGAAGGGGAAAACGGCCTTATAGCTTTTCAAATCCGTCTGGTCCAGCACAAGAGGATCGAACTGGAAGTCACCACCGGTGAGCGTTACCTCAGGTTTTTCTTTCAATATCCGGCTTGAGTTCAGGGCAAAGGCGAAAAAGTTATCCTTGAAACCGTATTCGAAACTCAATTTCGTTTCCTTCTCTTCCTCTGAGACCGCAAGAGTCTCAGTTGCCATCACCAAAATGTATTCATACTCGGATGACGCACCGAAGGTGTCTTGTAGCTTTATTCTGAGCAGGCTGGGTTCATCCAGATGCTTCGGCCAACTCAAAGTGTACTCGCTTTCCGGTCCATTAAACTCTGCCTCAGCGAATTTCTCCCACAGGATTTCGTGCAAAGAGCTCTTGTCAAAAGTGAGCTTCTTCACAAAATCGTCCGCATCGTCAAACGTAGCTTTTATGTTAAGGCCGGCTTCCCCCTCTTCGATTTGGCAGGAAACGATCAAGGGACTTTGGTCGAAGACCAGATCAAAAACCAGTGTGGAAGAGTTGTCGTTTGCATCGTAGGCGACCATCCTGACCTGATGAGTATCGGGACTGGAAGCCGCCGTTTCAATGATCCCTCCCTCTGGGCTGTAGAGGGCAAGATCGTTACCCACATCCACGTAGAGCTTATAAAACTCTCTTTTCCGCTTTTTTCTCAATTCAAAATCCCGGTCCAGCTCGATTCTCTGGGTGTTGTCGTAAGACACGGTATCATAATGCGAGGAGAAAATCAACTCCTCGTCGAGAAACAGCTGAATCCCCAGGACTCCAAAACTGAACCTTGACTCATCCATCTTATCAAAGACCGACAGCTCCAAGCCTACCCTTCCCTCAATCACCGGCGACTTATCCAGAGTATAGACCCCGCTGCGGCGGTCGTAACGGCAAGGTAGAATGAGCGGATCATCCGAACCCGCCAGACCCGTGGTCGTCTGAGCGTCCACCCTTGACCAAATATCTAAAGGTCTTATGACAAGATATTTGATGACCGGCGAGAGCTTATCCTTAATAGAGAAACCCGAAGTCAAAGGGTTGATGGGATGATTCTCTTCGTCTCTCAGCTCAAAATGCAGGTGCGGTCCTCCGAAACCTGTCTGTCCGGAATACCCGATCAACTCTCCTTTCTTCACCCTCAACTCATCCTTCCGGAGCAAGAAATCTGTAAAATACCTTTGCTTCTTCAGTTGCTCTCGTTCGACCAATTGGCCGATCTCTTGCGAGAAATCCGACAGGTGTCCATATAAAGCATATCTGCCGTCGTCCAGCTTGAGATAGACCGCCTTGCCGTAGCCCCAGTAGGAGGTGAAGAGGCGATAGACGTATCCGTCTTTGCAGGCGAAAACCTTGTAACCGGTTTTTCCACCGGTGCGGATGTCGATCCCGGAGTGAAAATGGAAACTTCGATGATCTGCAAAGAGAGAGGAAAGACTGCGGCTTTTCTCTACGGGCCAGACGTACTTGGAATCTTCGGCTTCTGCGGAAAGAATAAGAAACCCAAAGCATATACCACAAGAAACCGATAAGGTGAAAAGAAGCGAGAATCTCTTTAACATATTTTCATATTAAAGAGGAGAAACAAAGTTGTCAAATTCTTTCTTTTCTGTGGATGTGGAATCTTACAAAAATGGCTTGCCAAATCGTAAAATGGGTATATATTTGGAATCGAACCTTAAGTAAAGGAGTATGATGCCTTATGATGAAAGCCATGAGAAAATTGACCAAGCAGATCATGTGGATCGTGATTGCTGCCTTTATCGGTACCATCATCTTTGCCTGGGGAATGGAATTCTCCTCAAGAGACACAAAAAGGGGAATGCTGGCCACCATAAACGGACAGGACCTTTCCCTGACCACCTTCCAGACTTACTATGATCAGGCTTTGCAGAACGCTGAAAAGACTCAGGGAAGAGTGGATAACGAGACTGCGTACCAGATAAGACAGCAGGTGTGGGATCAGATCATAAGCGACGTCCTTTTCCAGCAAGAGGTGGAGAGGAGAGGGATTACCGTCACCAGTGGGGAATTGTTCGAATACTTGAAAAGATTCCCCCCCGAGGAGCTTATGCAAAATCCGGCTTTTCAGACCCCGGAGGGGGAATTCGATTATCAGAAATACCTGCAGGCCTTAGCAGATCCTCGAGTCCCCTGGGAACAGGTGGAGCCTTACGTTCGCTCCAATCTGAGCTTGTCGAAGTTGCAGCAGTCGGTGGTAAGTCTAGTCAGAGTGACTGATGACGAGATAAGGCAATACTATGTTGACGAAAACGAAAACGTCAAGGTCAGGTACCTTCTGGTGCCCGCTTTCCAGTTTATGCAGAGAAACCTCGAAGTCAAGGATGCGGAAATCCAAGAGTACTATGCGGCACACCAGGAGGATTTCAAGGTCGACGAAAGCGCCGATTTGAGTTACGTGGTATTTCAAAAAGAACCGAACGAGATGGATGAAGAGGCAACGAAGGAGAGATTGTCGGACATAAAGAAAGAAATCGAGGAGGGAGAAGATTTTGCTGAGCTAGCCCAGGAATTCTCGGATGATCCAGGCTCAGCCAAGAATGGAGGCGATCTGGGGTGGTTCGGAAAAGGAAAGATGGTGGCTGCTTTTGAAGAGGCGGCCTTTTCCTTGAAGCCGGGTGAAGTGTCCGAACCGGTGAAGAGCGATTTTGGATGGCACCTGATCAAGGTTGACGACGAAAGGAAGAAGGGCAAGGAAAAGGAGATTAAGGCCAGCCACATTCTGCTGAAAACCCGGCCTTCTCAAGAGACTCTGGATCAGCTAAGATTGAGGGCAGAGGAATTCTTAGACTTAGTAGCGGAATCCGATTTGGCCAAGGCAGCTGAGGGGCAGAACCTCCCCGTTTCTCAGACCGGTTGGTTTTTCAAGGAAGGACATATTCAAGGCGTGGGGGCCAATCCAAAGGTGGACGAATTCGCTTTCAATAATAAAGTGGGCAAGACCAGCGAGACCATCGAGACCGCTGAAGGCATTTATGTTTTTCAAATAAGCGACAGAAGAGCCGCTGGGATCTCCACCCTGGAAGAAGTGAAGAACTTAATAACGCAGAAGCTTTCCAAAGCCAAAGCCGATTCTTTGGCTTACGTTGAAGCCCAAGGGATCTATGAGCAGATCAAGGCGGGCGAATCTCTGGCAAAAGCGGCGAAAGATAACGATGCCACCTACAAGGAGACCGATGAATTCTCTCGCAATTCCTTCGTTCCTGAAATAGGTAACCTTCCCGAATTCACCGGTACCGCCTTTTCACTGAATTCACAAAACCGGCTCTCCCCACCCATCAAAACGGACCGGGGAGCCTTTATCATTGAGCTCGTTTCGCGGACGGCAATTGACGACAGCCTTTTCCTCTCAGTCAAGGACTCCCTTAGTACCGTGGTTCTGCAGGATAAGCAGCGGCAAGTCTATCAGGATTGGTACAGCCAGCTTCGGGAATCTGCCGAGATCGTAGATAACAGAAGCGAGTATTTCCGAGAACAGGACATGTATTAAAGCCTGAATTAAAGATCGAATTCTTAAGAAAAGCGAGGATGTTAAGCGGTTGGAATGAACATCCTCGCTTTTTAGTTTTTGCGAGACGCAGTGGCACAGTTAGTGCGCTCCGGGGTATTTGGGATGTGAGTCCTGAGGTCTGTGGGTGTCTTGGTAAAGCTAAAGCTTTACACTCCGGAGGCTGCAAGGTCCGAATCTGCAAAATGAATCTTGATTTCATGGATTGTTCCTATTACCTTAAGGCAGAGGTGAACTCATGAAAAAGCTAATTTTGGGGTTTGTGGTGTTAGCGATCCTGAGCTGTGGGATCGTATTTGCTGGCACCCATTATGTCTCCAAGACCGGCTCGGATGAGTATCCTTATACCTCCTGGGCAACTGCGGCGGATTCTATTCAAAAGGGTATAGATGCGGCGGAAAGAGGGGACACGGTGTTGGTGGGCGCTGGATACTATCGTGAGCGCCTCATTCTTACCCCGAACATTGCCCTCATTGGTGCCGGGTTTGATTCCTGCACCATTGACGGGGGAACAGATAGCCAACTTGTAGTTATTATGGCTGATTCTTGTGTCTTGGAAGGTTTCCACATCAAAGGGGGGTGGAATCATATTCTCTCACTTGGGGTCGTGCTGAACTGTATGGACACCTGGGTGAAGAATAACAAGGTGACTGATTGTTATTGGGGAATAAGTGCATATTCTTCCTATCACCTGGTAGAAAATAACATCCTTGTTGACAACGTGTTAGGC